>Ga0209780_1001011_pt1 | contig 17436 bp, 10 predicted proteins | sample WorMetexBAHAMAS2_FD_187384 | JGI IMG/M metagenome (GOLD analysis project Ga0209780, IMG submission 187384) | Marine gutless worms symbiont microbial communities from Max Planck institute for Marine Microbiology, Germany - Inanidrilus exumae... | ecosystem: Host-associated > Annelida > Digestive...
ATATATATAGTGTGTATAATTACAGTTGTATGTGTGTATAATTATGTATTTATGCTGTAGGCTATCGATATTTCAAGGCCACTATGTTCCTGAGTGGCTTTCTGTTTGGAGCTCTTGTCACATACATCATCTGTTTGGAGGAGAACCTTCTGCCATTTGAAGGGAAGATCGGTGTCGCAGCCGGAGCGGGCATCCTGTGTGGCTTAATTACAATGCTTGTGCAGTATGTCGGTGTCTTTCTCACTGGATTTCATCTCGGCTTCCTGGCTGCTGTCGCTAGTCTCTCCATAGCAGAGCTGTTTGTTCATACCTCTTCTAAATGGACACCAATCGGTTCTATATTCGGAGCTGGACTTGTGTGTGCACTCCTTGCATTGCGGTTTAAGAGAGTGGCTACGGTGTTTGCTACTACAGCAGTTGGCTCTGCAATGGTGATGGCTGCAGTTGATCACTTTGTAGAGGCGTCACAACTGCTCATGTATGCCGTCGATCGACTTAAGGCAATCAAGTCTGAAGAGCCATTGTGCTGGTACGGGTGGGCCATTGCTGCACTGGGGCCGTCTGTTTTCCTTGTTGGTATCATCGTTCAATTTTGCATCACTGGTAAAAGACGCGATCACTACAAAGGTATTTTATGATGTTTCTGTTATGCAGAATTTATTCAGTGTGAAACCCAGGGTGCGAACTTCTATAAAAGTGCATTTCCGTTTCTCAGAATGTTGGATTCTAACGTTTATGTCAGAATGTAAATACATTTTCATTTCTGTTTAATTAACAGGTCACTTTGTTTGCAAACAAATGCTGCACCTGTACGTATGTATGAGAGCATTTACAGCGTACCTCTCTTACAGCCGAAGCAGTCACGAGTGCGCGTCCAAACTGAAAAGATGTGTCTTTAACCTGCTATAAAATAGTGTCTTTGTCAATGTTGGATCACAAATTGACGGAGAGTTCCACAGATTTGGAGCACGAGCAGCAAAGCTGCGTGGTCCAAAACTGGTAGTGCAGCAGGCTAGCACTTGCAGATCGCCACGAGCGGCAGAGCGTAGGTGGCGACGACTTGTACTAGCTGTAACGGGTATGCACAGCTCCTGGAGTTACTCCTGGATGTACACTACTAATTTCAGTAAGGTGTCCGTCAGTCACACGGGACAGCGCTTGCGAGTGTTGTCAACACCCGCTGCAGCTCTGCGGGCATCCGCGGTCGATCCGCAGCCCAGCCATAGCTGCAGGGAAGACGGTCTGGGGCCAAAGGCCCTAGTTGTTTAATTGTCGCCTCTTCAGTGCTTTTCTTTACGTACCTCTGTCTCGTTGGCCAAGACAATGTTATATTTGGTCGAGTTTGCTGGCTGGTAGAACCATTTGGCGATGGCACAGGCCACAGAGCATACCATGGCTGAAGTTGGAACTGGCGACGCCCTAGAGTGAAACCAAGTTCGTGTTGCATAACAGAAGACCAAGACATGCTTGGTGGATTGAAGACAAAGTTGAGCATGATTTGAACCTGTCACATGCCTTATTATGCCTTCACAAACGGACAGTGTCAGGGCAAAGGCATTGTGTTGTTATGCTGTCCAGTTCATCCGTTTGTTCATTCTGTCAGATTTTGTTACCACGATGTCTCATGAACGGCTTGAACAAGTTTGATAAAAAGGGAATATTCACCAGCCCCTGTTGGTAACCTAATTAGATTCTGGAAGTCAAAAGTCAGGGTCACACCTTGGTACAAGTTCATGTTGACGAAGTCATCCACGTCGATGCTGGAGCATCAAATCTGTCCTCTAGTGATGTATTGAGTGTGACACTTGCGTTTGCTACAGATATTAATAATGAAATGTACGCTGCAGCTGCGGGTCATCATGGCAATCGTCAGCGTCGAGTAACATTGCACCACAGTTCACGAGAGCCAGACACTCGAGATGCTCGACCTGCCAGCTACCGGCATCTCTATCAGATCAGAAGGTTTAATGGAGATATTATTGCACAGGTGATATATCACTTGCTTCAGTGTTGTGTGGAGTCTTTGCTGTGGTCCACCAGTTGCTTTTAGTCAGATGCCAGTCATAGTTCTGTGCCTTGCTTATGTGTTCATTACCACCATGTAGACTTTGCTTCTTGGTACTACAGCCGTATTTTGCTTTTGGGATTGTATCGCATGCATTTCACGAGATGCTGGCTCTTGCTACGGACGGAGTAGCGTGATCTGTCTGTCTGTCTATCTGTCAGTTGGTCACGTTCGTGAGTCCTACCTAAACGGTTGAACCAATTGAGATGCTGGGGCTGACTCTTGTGGGCCCAAGGAACCATGTATTGGATGGGGGTCAAGGTCAGACGAATCCATTCGCCGCCACGAGGGGTGACAAGTCGGCAATGTGGCCTTTCATCAAAATTCGTTGACCACTTGTTCTAGTTTGCTGATGTGCTGTGACTGTAACGTTATCATAGGCGGAGTTTATCAATGAAGTCTCTTGAGGCCACAATAGGTAAAGGGTAACATAGACTGGCCGCAATGGGTACTATATCGACTTGTGTTTTAGTATGCAACTTTCTTGTATTCCAGTGGACCTGTTTATGGTAGCAAGAATTTCAGTGCTGTTTGCAAACATGTCCGCAGAAGTCCTTTATTGCAATTTGTTTATAATCATTTTTGGCAAAGTTCAGTTTTGTGTTCAAGATGCACCAAAACGCATTTGGTGGCCGGGCTCTACCCAGACCTGCTGGGAAGCTTAGAACACTCCTCCAGACCTCGTATCAGGATTTATGGAGGGACCCTAGGGTTGGAAAGGGAAAGGGAGGGAAGGACAAAGGATGTGAAAAAGAAAGGGAAAGGAAAGGGGAAAGAGGGCTGAGAGAGAAAGGACGGGAGAAAAATGGAAAGGGGAACGGGCAGTAGAGAAGGGAAGGCAAAGAGACAATGGTTCACAAGATCTACTGACAGACTCAAACTCTGCTATGAGTATTATGTAATTATCAATGTGTGTAAAGCAGCTGGTTACCAGTGGCACAGGCCAGTCATACTTTCAATAATATATGGTTGTCCTAATCGTCTGTATGCTTTGGTTATAAGTTGGTGCTGTGTTGTGTGTATTGGCATGCCACTTTAGACAGTGGTTAGTGGTACTTTGTATGGCATTCACTACACAATGTGTTCACGGCATGATGTGAGAGATAGGACTGTCTTGTCTGTGTGCAGGACTGTCTGTGTGGAGTTCGTGAAAGTCAGTCGCAACTACGCATTCACTAGTGTCACTGACTGCTCACTGTGAGTCCTACTGTTCAATGCCTTTTCTCAAACTGTATTATTCCGCTCAAAGCTAGGCTTCAGCTAAATATTGGATTCACTTTACGGAACATTTCGGTGGTGTTCACATGTTCGGCTATAACTCTGCCGAAAGTAAACCGATTTGGATGAAATGTGGAGCACTTGGAGAACATTGTCGGAGGCTGGCTCTGGCAGATTTTGGGCGCAATCTGCACAGTAGTGACAGCCATAGAGCCAGGCGAAAATTTTTTCTGTCAGGTAAATAGCGCACGATTTCACAGATTACCCATCAGCCAAATTTCAAAATTTGAACACAGCACGGCGATTGGTAAGGCAATGAAAACCTTTGGAACAGAATTTTGAAAATTTTACTGTAATGGGTTGGTTTTCCAGTGTGAATATGAGTTGAAGTCATCAAGATTGAAGAAATTAAGCAGTGACTGGGCGCAGCATGTAATAGAGCATTTGAGTGATAAGATGTGACTTTTGTGTTTTCATGTTTTGCCAGGAACAGTAGAGTAGAAGTGTCAGTCAGTTGAGGTGCAAAAATTGTGCTTTGATTGCTTACTTGTTGATTGCACGGTTTGACGTCAATCTTAATAATAAACGAAGGTTACTGTTATTACTTTCTCAGCAATGTGTGGCAAACATTAGAAAAATCGGTTGATGTACATATCGAAGTTACAGCAAACCAAAGGAGTGACGTTTTGGGACATGTTATATTTGCATTTGTCCTTATACTGCACATGAATTTTCAGTGTGTGAAAATACTCCATTGTCTTAACGTATAATATTGTCTCTTTTAGTGGTTGTATGATGACTTATAAGCTGACTTAGTGATGTTTTTTGGTTGTTTTTCTAGGTTTATGCAGTCAGGAACCATGTCGCTATTGACGTTACTGCAGTTACTTATTTTTCATGTCCGAGTACATGACTATACTTAGGTAGAAATGTAATGGATAATGTTCCTAGTAACTTACTGCTGATAAGCCACTGTTGTTCTAGTTATCCGTGTGTTTGTGTGTGTGTTTGAGTGTAACACGACAAGAAACTTAGATATTGCAGAGATCACACATTAGCAGCGTTGTCAAGATGACAGGGCTGCTACTATACTGTAAATATAAATGTGTGTGTCATGTACTTTCTCAGTTGGGAAATACTCAGGTGCTTCTGTTGGGTTTTATCTAAGAGTAGCGTTCCAAAGCCAGACCCTCACGGGAAAGATATTATACAACGAGTCATTAGGCACTGGTAAGCCTATGTTGTAGAAACTGATGAACAGCAATTGCACAAGATATCGCATTAAACTGATAAATAGGTCTTGTGGTGGTTGGTTAGTTTCCACCCTGTTGTAGGCACTAGCGTAAAAACTTAAGTGAGCCTCCCCTATCCTTTCCCATTTTGGGTTGTCCCTGATCAAAAAGGCAACGAGGTCGCAAGGCTGTTTCATTGGCCGTCCTTAACTTGGTGGTACTAAATCTCTACCCAAGACCTTGTCCCCGATGTAGCCTATTTTTGTGCTGAAAAGAGATGTTAATTTCGCAATCAGCCAACCACCCAACCATCTTTCTGACAGTTATTCTGATTCCGTGGGGCATGAATGCACGAGCTGAGAGTGACCTTTTGCCCTTAAAATTGGCATTAGGAGTCATTTGAGATCGTTGGAAATGCTGCTGCTGTTAGTGAGTGAGTGATGATCAGTAGTAACTTCACAAGTTTACAAAATATAGCCCCATCTTTGTGGAAAAATTACAACACTTAACGCCGCAGATGAGGTGAATTTTCTGAAGATATGCATTTATTGTGTGCAAATAGTGGAATCCATGGACGATAACTGCTTGACTGGGTCGTTATGGACGGACGGACGTACAGAAAACCTATAACAGTATTATGCTCTGTATAGCTGTGCTGAGTTGTGATAAAAATGACATCAAGTAATAAAGTAGAATGAATTGTACTGTACAAATCCATGTGAAATTTGGTGTGGCAGGGTGGACTGCATGTTTGCTATTCCATGCCAAATTTCACCTTTAGTGCAGAAATATGTGTTCATGGCTCCAAACTGAAAATTTGACATTTTTGCCAATATGATCTGGTCTACAGTGTGATTTACCTTGCATGATTCTTATGATGTCATCCGGGTTTGTGAAATATAAATTTAAATCACCGAAAAGCCTGAAAAGAAATTTTTAAAATAAGCAGTGCCTCAAAGTCTTTGCAATATTTGCAGGACATACTAAAACATGGACGCCCTAACCAACATTGATCACTAGTGAATGTGGTGGTATATCTGTTAATTAAATACGACTGCGAGTGTTTTTATGTATTCTGCAAGTGTTGCATTGTTATGACGCATTGCTTGTGATGTCTAGTTGTCTCAGTCACACGTTGGCATGTTTGTCTGTTTGTTTGTCTGTTTGTTAGCAGGACAATTGAAAACGTTAGGGTGGACTTTCTTGAAGTTTGGGGAATAAAAGAGAAGAATTGATTAAATTTTGGAAGGTTAGGGTAAATAAATAGTAGCACTTCTGCTGCTCGCTGTTAACGACATTGTGCTTAGTGGTTTTATTTACGATGATAATAAGTAAAATGTTTCTAATACTACACAGTCCACTTACTTGCAAAATTTGCATGATGAAAACATAAAGATGTTCCTTGGTACATTATATAGTAGCATTCTAACAGTAGTTATAATCAGTGAGGTAACGTATTATATTATTTTAATGACATTGTACTGGTTACTGTCATGGCCAAGAATAATTTGATGAAGCTGTTGCCTGTTTTGTAACAATCTGTATGCATTGTTGAGAATTGTTTTGCGTTAGTCAATTTTTGATTATTATTTAGGTTGCATTGCTCAGTTTGTTGGAATAAACCGGCACTGAATGCCGACAGTGTAATATCAACTACTTATTACTTGGTTATCAGTGTAACTGTAATTTGTTGATTGCCTTTGTTGATTATATTTGTATGTAATCTCCACATTTGTTGCTGACAGTAAAACTGTCTTTATCTTGTAAAGTAGACGTTGCAGTAATAACGACATTTGTGCATACGCGTTACTTTGTTGTTACTGCTTGTTACCGTTGTCGGTCTTGCCCAGGGCTGGAAAAACCTACGTTTAAATTTTTTTAGGTTTTTAGTTATTTTTCTACGAAGGCCGATGTCGCCAAAGACGAAAGTGTGACCCAAAAGCATATGAAATGCAAATCTCCAGTCACTGAAGGAAAAGTGAAGGAAATGAACATGAATCTCACAAATCACAATTTAAATATGAGATTTAAATAATTAATCTAATTCATTAATTTAAATAAATTAAAAACCTAAACTTGGTTATTTTGTTTTTTTAACCCAAAAACCTAGGTTTTTAAACCCCAATTGTACAGCCCTGGTCTTGCCGTCTGTGCTTGCATTCAGTTCTGTGTTTAAACAGTTCTGTTGTCAGACAATAGGTCTCTGTACAGCTTGTCAACAGAGCAGGTGTGCTTACCCATTCTGATAATAAACTAATTGCCATATTTAATACATACCTGCCTTGATTTTAACGGCCATTTTACAGCTGAACCTGTTTGTCCACTTCCTCTTCGGTTTCTTCCTCCACTTGTTCCAGAAGAGAACAATAACTAGCACTTTTTATGTGCTGGGTGTCCTTCCTGAACGTGTAAAAAGCATCAAAGGATCACAAAGAACTGACCACTTGACCAGTGGCCTGGCAGCTACTGGACAGAAGGGGCGTTGCTGCCATTACACCACTCTGACGCCAGAACCATGCATAATGTATTATTGTGTAGTAATTTCATACTGATGTAATTAAATTATAAATATTGTGCTTTGTTTGTCAGCCTCTTGAGTTATCAGGTTCAGTTTACCATAGGCTAGCACTCAGTAAGCCCCACGTCATTTAGGAAAGCTTCTTTCAGAAGTTGTTTCAAAAAGCTGTCACTAGCGGACTTTGGTTTTGCACTTTTGAAAGTACCAGAGTGTAAAACCAGTTTCGCAAATTACAGCAGGTTTTGTTCTGCAATAGAAACTCAGCGTTGATGCTTTCAGTATTGTAACATGGCCATCTCTACTGTGACGCTTTCAATATTCGTTGACTCTGCACCATGTTTGGAGTCCAATGGGGCGTTAATAAACGTTGGATGAAACTGAGTTATCCAAGCGTAATGCCGTAGCATTAGCTACAGCTAAGCTGGGTAGCTGTGTGTGACTTTGTGCACGCAACCAAATTTTGCATGAAGTTGAGTGTAAGAATTAGTCTATTGTCAGACTTTGTTTATAACCGGTGATGAATTGCTGTTGTATTGACTGAATGTTGTACACTGCAGTCGTTTTGCAGTGACCAGTGGCGGATGCATGGGGGGGGGGGCGAACGAGGCGATCGCCCCCCCCCCAGACGGCTTGTCACACAGTTAGGAAAAAAATGTTACCAGACGCAATTTTGGGGCTTCAAACCACACCAAAATCAACGGCGGCTGAGGCTTTGCCCCAGACCCCCTAGCTGGTGGGGGTGGGGCTGGCTGCCCCCTACCCAGCTTCAGCCCTTCGGGCCTCAAGCTTTAGCCGTTTGGTCCTCCCCCCCTCTCTCTGGATCCGCCCCTGGCAGTGACTTAAGTAAACTGTACATAACAGTGCTGTGTGACATTTGGCTTTCTTCTTTAGCCATTTGTTGTAAATTCTTAAGTTTCTGTGCATGTAATACAAGACATTAAAAGTCCTGTTAGTTGTACGCTGTGGAAATGTTTACTGTTGTCAGCATTGTTGCGTGGTCAGAGTACAAGTTCTTTGTTCTGTTGTGCTTTTTACTTCAGAAATAGCATCGTAGTTGGCTGGCAGCACACTTGTAGTACTGTACTCCTCGAGTGTAGTCTTCAACTCAAGTCCAGACATGAGTACATTTTTGCTGGACTCAGACTCGGACTTGTCATCCTAAAATCTAGTCCTTGTTCAAGTCTGCATGTAGATGCTAGCAGCGCCACATACAAGTCTGACATTTAAACAACAGACATTGTGTAAAAAGCTGGACGAGTTTCGAGTACTCGAGTAGTACAAAACTACTTTCGTGGGCCATGGCAGCCCTAAAGTTGAAATTCGTGTTACGTTACGTTAAGGTGGCTCAATCTCGGACTCGGCAGATGCTCGACTCACTACAACTCTGGGACCCGATTTACAAAAAAAAATCTTAGTACAAATCCTAAGTTTATTTCAGATTTCTCCTAAGTTATAAAGTTAAGATTTTCATAGATTTTTTATGTACTTTTCTGAAGAAGCAATCTTATTCCTATATATACGCAGACAATTCTGTGAAGAAATGTTAAGTTGTTTGTTGAGAAACAGCATTTTTCTGATTAAGTTTATCTTAAGTTAGGTTTTGCATAAGTTCATCCTCATTTTTTCTTAAGATTTTCTTAAGTCACACTTTATCCTAAATTTGTCCTGTATTTTTTGTATATTGGGCCCCTGGCTGAGGATTTTTAACCCAAACTAAATATTTTGTACATTCAGCAACAATGTAGTCAAATTCTTCAGCACAGGCCAGTCTTTAAGCTGCATCATCATAATCAAACAACTTAAACAAGTTGAATAAGCTGGGAGTATCACATCAATGCAGCATGTTCCAGCATCTAACAGTGAAGTATTACGATGGTGCTGCACGTCGCCAGGTTGTGTCAAAATCAAAAACCAAGTAGCTCAGGAGAAACGGTGCATGTCAGTGCCAGATGCAGTGCGAAGGAGGGTTTAGTGTGGAATAGTTAACTAATTAAAAGGCATGTGGGTGTGAAGGAGCAGCCAGTGAATGGTCAGTGCACACATACTAATGAATCACAAACACCTTTCCCATTTGCTGTCTCTGTACACATTTACAGATTCACGTCTCAAAATATAAGCAACTCCGTTCACCGCAAATGCTTTGTCAAACACATACAATGCAGAAAATAAATTGCATCCAACGGGAGTTAACCAACACAACACTAACTAATTGAGTTGTCGTTTTACATCCCACTCGACACAAAATAGGTCATTTCGGAGACGTTCTTCCCAGCCAATCTCTTGGCTTACTACTGAAAAACTGAAACAAACACAATGAAAGCAAACATGCATCCATAACAACATATAATACAACATAAAAAAACTAAAGCCAGGTTTGGTTGCATCCTACAACCTCCGGCCTGGAAATGGAGAGGGCCTATTCTGGTTTCGGCACTTCATAAATTTGTCACTTACTTACTTACTTAGACATTTATCCACTCACTTATATACAGTATTTACATTACTTACTATGTTACCTCTTGTTAGTCTGTTAGTGATCACTGCTGCTTAACAAGTTAAGTGGCGATACATCTACGTAACGTGTTGAGTGGCACAGTGGTAGAACGTCAGTCTGTGACCGGCGAACTTTCCCTGTCCAACGCTTTACCTGCAGCTGATGGGTGACCACTTATGTGGGTAAACTGCCCGCTACAATGTCAGCCAACTAGGCCAACTCAGCCTTTCATCCTATTGAGGACAATAAATGAGTAGTGAGTGAGCTGTAATCGGATGTGCCCTACCTCGCTCAGGTGGCGCCATCTGGTGAATGCTTACGGCGTAAAGGGAGTACGCTTCATTCTACTCATGGATAAACGTGTGGGTGGCAGATAAAACTGTGTGATCCCTCTAACACGTGCCATTCCTGAGCGCAATAGAGGTGGTTTACAATGATGCACTATACAAATGACGTTTACTTTACTTACTTTGCTTACTACTTCTTAATAAATGTACACCTTTACAACTTTACGGTTCATAAATCCACCAGCCAGTCAAAGTGGCATTCACACACACACATTACAGATATGCAACATTATCCAATAAAAATAACAAAATGTATCCAGGTACATACAACGAAAAATATACAGGTGAGTGTTGCTTGTTAACCAGCAGACTATCGCAATGGATGTAACAATACGAGTCTTGTCGATAGAGCTAGGACTTTGTAGCAACTCCACGCCACGAGAGCAGCTACACCAGCACGGAGTGACCACTTCAAGTAGACACTTGCTCTTGAGCTCTCAGGCACCCTAGACACAAAACCTATCTCATTAACTCACTGTCAATAACAAACTTATTAAGTATTAAATTAAAAGTTAGTTAGTTGGAGTTTAACGTCCCTTTCAGCACAAATATGGCTATATCAGAGACAAAAGGTCACGGGTGGAGAGTGATCCATACCCAGTAAAGGAAGGCTAGCGATATATTAACCTCAACCCTAGCTGCCTTTTTGTTCAGCAGCCACAGCTGTTATTTGTGCTGCAATTTTTAGGTTGACTCTTTGACAGAGTCGACCTAATAAAGCCGGTCTCAAATGTCCGTCCATCCAAAAAACGTTTTTTCGATTTCAATGAAATTGGGCATGTGGGTAGAGGTCGATGAGTGATGCACGATGGAATGCAGTACGACCCGATCCAAGGTCAAGGTCACGAGCCCTTCAAAGTTGGAAATCCGGCCATATTCAAAAGCTATCTCCTCCACCATTTACAATGGGAGCTGGCATCTGACCACATCTTCTTAAATTAGGGCACAATATCTAAATTTGATCGGGCCGGAGTTTTGATATTCGGCCTAGTTTTTGTGTCACGTGACTTTGAACTTGGCAGAAAAGTCAGTTCTGAAGAGTCGACCGTCAGTCCTGTATGGGGCTAATTTTTAGTGTTATGCCTACATCCAAAGGAAGCACACATAACGGTCATGGAATACCAAATTCTCTGTCACATCACTAAACTGACAGGTACATGGTATGAGACTGGAAGAGAAATGACATTGATATAGTTTAAATATATCATATCAGCAGTGACAAAGTACAAATCAATGACACAGCCACTGTATGAACCAGCAACTCACTGGAGAAGTTGCTGGACGTCTTGTAGCTGATTCCAGTTTGCAACAATACCTGGCACGTGACCAATGCCGACAACGCCAACTGCCACGGACGGTACAAAACCTAGCACAGCACACACATACACACACATCTCCCACTGCTGATATTCCACTACTACTATCACCACTTCTTTTGAACTGCGTTTAATCAGCTTTTCTCTGAAACTGCTGATACAGAATTTATTGCAAGTGCTACAGTTTGATACAGCTGAAATGCACACAACAGGTGAATCATGGCTGCCATCTTGAACCAGTGGGGTGACTGACTTAAAATTTCGGTTTGTTCAAATGCTTTCTTGACACTACATGTTGACTGCTCACTGAGTCCAACCTTTGCTTCATCCACCATCAGCAGCAGCAGCAGCAGCAGCATCCATCCACAAGTGATGACGCTGATCAAGTCTGCATTTCCTATCTCATCACCAACAAGTTTCAGGCCAATCTTCAATCTATCTGTCTGTGTTCATGTTGGCATTCCTCAGAATTCCACGGTGGATGTCTGACTACTTACTTTCACAAGTGCTTCAATCACCATCTCCAGTCAGCTACTGTATGGTTGTCCACCTTACAGAGTATTGCACACCGTCGTCATATCTTTTTGACGGTGACGATCTGACTTTGCAGTTCAAACTTAACACAGCCGCTGTTGAATGCATACACAAACAGTTATTACAGCAAGACCATGTCCATATCGTGTGGAAAGACAGACAGACACACGCCACTGAAAAACCTATCTCCACGACTACTGTTGGCATGGGTACTAAGTGACAGATATGGTATTGTAGGGTTTAACGTCCCACTCGACACATTATAGGTCATTTCGGAGACGATTTTACAGGTCAGATGACCAAACCAACAGTGTAATATCAGTCTTCCAGGTCTTCCAGGTCAAGGGCCAATCCCACAGGCTCAGCATACTAAAAGGTAAAGAAAAGAATGTAATCAAAATTTTTTCTACATATAGCACCAAGTACACCGAAGACACAAGAGGCGCTCGGAAGACAGCTAAGCCAAGCAAGATCAAAGCCCGATCCAGTCGACCATGTACGAACTGCTCATTATATAGGTGTGCATATGATGTGCACAATTATGATGCACAACAGCACAGAGCTGGTCAAATAATCTCCCCTCTTAGCCTCCAGACAATCATCATAGCACTGCAATGTGCAAAGACACGGTCTATTATCACTGAAGTGGCTGTGGAGTGACGCTGATACCTGAGCCTGAACGTGTGTCTCTCACGGGCTGTGCGGCCAGGCGCAGCGAGTTAGCAAGGAAAATGTCTCGCTCCGTCACAAACACTCTGCTGAGAGCTGGAAATTCTCCAGTCATCTCGTGCAGCATCTCTTCCAGAAGATCTTTCTGTTTACATCGTTCAACTTCCTCCTTGCTAGACAGCATACCAAGCACCTCAGAAATCAATTAAGTCATGTCCCAGTCACAGTCAAAATCGACTCAATCAAAGTCATTCTTTGGTGTATGACAGACTGGCAAATGCATCAGACAGTATTTTGTCAATGATGAACATAAAATAGCCATTATTTTAACAAATGATTACAATTTAACAAATGGTAACTTCTATGTGACTGAATTTTATCTGCAAATTCTGAGCACAGAAGCTAGCTTTTACATTTATAACGGGCCGGTGACTGAAATAAACGTGACAGCTAGCTTCTGTGCATTGAATTAGCAAATAAAATTTTGTTATTTGCTGTTTTAAAGCAGCAGCTTTTACAAAGAAAAAAAAACTGAAGTCATTTTTGGTTTTTATAATTATATTTACATGCTGGTACTCGCTTGAAAAAGTTGTACAAAAAACATACCACAAAAACGTAGCAAGACAGTAATGTTCAGCACTTTTCTTAGGTCCTAACTCTCTTCAAGACATTTCGGCACTAATGCCAAAATGTCTGGAAGGCAGTTTGGCCCTATCACACCAGTACCAAAGTGTCTTGGGTCGAAAGTCTGGAGACCGTAGTGTCCCTAAACCTACAGAAAGAATAAAAATGACCAAATAATGGATAAAATTGGTTCTTGTTGCAATCTTTAAGAAGAGAGATAACACAGACTGTGTGCTAATTACAGAACAGCTGCATTGTTAGCTAAATTTTTCTCCTAACAAGTACGTCTGTCTTCAGGACTGAAGTATATCCACACATGCCGATCCTACGTCCACACGCCGCGTCATTTCACGAACGGCGCATCTCTAGCGTTACGTTTACATCGGCACATCTCTACGGCAATGATTACATGCGGGTGGGCCTGGCCCACATGCTAGTCAATTCGTCTGATTTTGGGCTTCTGGGGGAGCAAAGTTCCCCAAAATGTGAGATTCCCTGCCTCTGACGCCGATGAACCGCTGTGCAAAATGTGAAGCCGCCAGCTTTATCCTTGGCAGTGAAATCCATAACCGTACAAACACACAAAAAAACAAACAGTAACCGACATATCCACACCTTGCCTATTGGCATGTGTGGATAATAATATCTGAAAACTAAACATGGCATTAAAAGATTTCTCAGTGAGGAAAAAGATTTCGTAAAGACAGGAGCGAGACTGACTGCTCAACAGACAGAAAGATCTGTGGCTTGTGTATTTTTATTATTATATCAAAGCATTTCATTCAGGCTGGCATGACGGACTGTGGCCAGTCATGCACAGCTTCAGAGTTCCTGATAAACTGTCAGAAATGAAAAAAGAACCTGCAACCAATCTCTGGCATTTATTACTGGCCTGCCTTTACATAGTGTGGGGGGGAAGACTAGTAACGGTCACTGTCGTCTGTCATCATTGTCTACAAGTTACTTTTTCGGACACGGTGTATTAGAGGTAACTGGCATGTAATGGCACACACTGGTCATCAGCTCAAAGAATATTGATATATTCTAATCAATTAGACTGATCAACAAACTGGGGGGGAGAAAGAACAATGACAGTACAAAAACTAATTAAACACAAAGAGTGAAACCTGATCGGCTCTTTAGACGTAATTAGATACCAGGCCAGACGTAACTTCTGATACCATGTCAATGCACCGAGAGCCCGTCTCAGAGTAATACCTATCGGCCGGTCACCAAGATGAATTTGACAACCGGGAATTTTTCGAGCCTAAAAATGCATACACAGTAAGCCATATATAAAGCCATTTGTGTGTCATCAGTGAAAACTGTAGAGTTAGTGGAACAAGTGGCTATGAGCTGCCCATACGTGGACAATGTGAGTGACTCCAACAGCAAGCTACTCGCATACATCACAACTACACACACACTCACTCACCCACTTCTAACAGCCGTTTCCCGGTGTACCTGGCTTAGCCAGAGGTACGCCACCACAAGTCTCTAATGAAAGACACTGGAGCACAGCAGTATTTTTACCAGTCAAATACCCTTCTTGACACCCAGTCAGCAGTTTCATCATCATCATCATCATCATCTGCCCATTGTAAGCAGTGTATGAATGCATTCTCCGCTGTGACGGGTGACAACCTGGCGATGCGGCCTCTTGCCATATTACTTTGGACACTTGTTCATTCTTAAAATAGCTGGTGTTTCAGTGTTCCTTATTGATTATTTTAACTATATCGCTGGTTAGCAAACCTCGTTGAAAGCAGTGCGGAATTCACCACCAGGCGCCATGCCAAGCTGCTTTGTTATATGTGCTGACATGCTCAGCAACAGCAAATGAAGCACACCTTGAATTACTCCACTCTACAAGCACAACAACAACAAGACATAATGCAGTTCAAATACATTAGCCCAGTACGGGACTAAATGTGGACCCATCGCAACTGAAGTTTCTGCCAAGTTCAAAGTCACATGACACAAAAACTAGGCCAAATATCAAAATCTGCCCGATCAAATTTAGATATCGTGCCATAGTTTAAGAATCAGTGGTCTGTTTGCCAGCTCCCATTGTAAATGGCGAAGGAGATAGCTTTTGAAAATGGCTGGATTTCCAACTTTCAAGGGCTCGTGATCTTGACTGCGGATCGGGTCATACTACATACCATCGTGCATCACTCATCGACCTCTACCTACACGCAAAATTTCACTGAAATCGAAGAAACTTTCTGTGGATGGACAAATGGACTCAGGTAGGTACATACGTATGCACGGACATTTGAGACCGGCTTTATTAGGTCGACTGTGTCAAAAAGTCAACATAAAAATGGACCCAGGTTATATATGCAACTAAGACGGCATGGCAGCGAATGTTTATTTCATAATCCTTTCACTGCATACTACCGGTCCACACAGTACAAAACCTCAGTGAAAAAACAGTGCTATATAAAACAGCCCTACTGGATCAGCCCAACAAAAATACCTCAGCAAATATAGACAAACATCAACAATTTTGGGTACAAAGAACCGCTTTTTAATCTTCATATTTTGGCATTTGCTCTTCATAAGAAATGTCTAATAAACAAAACAAGCTGAGGTTATGATGATAACCACAGATGATGCTAGAGCAAAAATATGTATTGAAGCACATACTACACAAATCATCTATTTACTGCTTTGGAAAACACTGGCTTTAAAATATAACAATAGGTTGGTTGGTTGGGAGATTAACATCCCCTTTCTGCACAAAAATAGGCTATATCAGGGACAAGGTCTTGGGTGGAGGTTTAGTTCCACCAGGTTATAGATGGCCACCGATGCAGTAACCTCGTTGCCTTTTTGTTCAGTGATGACCCAAAATGGGAAAGGATAGGGGAGGCTCATTTAAGTTATTACACTTGTGCCTACAACAGGATGGAAAATTTATCAGTTCAATATGATATTTTGTGTAATTGTTGTTCATCAGTTCTTATTACTTGTCAGTGCCTAGCGACTCTTGTTGTATATCTTTTTGTGTTGTTGTGGGTTGTTCTAGCTTTGCGATCCTTCTCTTAGGTAAAACCCAAAAGAAGCATCCAGGGGACCTCCCACCAAGGTACCAGACCTGCCCCCTCCACCCCCAAAATATACCGGTACCAATAACAGACCTGTCGAATTGCTGTGCGAATCTTTTCAAGATTTATATTCTTTGCTTCACGAAGTAAAGTTTCTTCATCAAGAGAGAGAATATTAATGCGACTCTTACACAACTCCACGACGACAATGTCAGGCTGGGTCAACTGTATTGTCTACAGACACACACCTCTTTACTGTCACGTATACTATTTCTACAACATTTCTGCTGATAAACCTTACAAACCATGCCACTTCTAATAGTGAACATAACTCATTCTGTGGCCTTATTCTAGGATAAACTAAATGTGCAGTAAGTAAATTACTAACACCTACTACCATCAATGTTACCCTTGAAGGGTCTTTAATATTCTAAATTTGCTTATGCTGGGCCCGGTTCTTATCTGGACAGGTGACTATCTTCACGGCGGGTAATCCACCTTGGTATGTACCCAGCCATACAGGTCAAACTGGTCACCCTACACTATGTGTAGGCGTGATACTAATAATAAATACACACTCTCAAATGAGCAACATATACACATGTGACACACACTAAGTTAATGGCTACCAGTGGGAAGCTATAGACAGAGAGTAGGCAGAGGACCAAAATGTAATAACATGAGATGTACACGAGCTACCAGCAATACTGAATGGACACAAAATACCACAATTCTATGTAAAACCCAGTAAATTGCCGAATACAACATTTGGCGAACATTTTGCAAAACGTTTTCGACAGAAATGCACCTTGGTGACATCTTCCTGACTACTTTCACTGAAGTGAGCTGTACCAACAAGATAGACATGGCATCCATCATCCTTGCTCAGCACCTCCACTGTACTTGGAAGGCCAGCAGGCAGCTCTGATGAACGTGTCATACGGACACTCGGATACAGTACTGCATCCGGATACTGAAGGTGCTCATCAACTTCAGCATCACTCTCTTCACCACTGTCGACAAACTCTTCGTCTGCATGAAAAACAAACTGTGCACTGTATTTCATACAAATGCTGAATTACAGTACATATGATGTCCTATTAATGTTTCATAGCACCACACCTCATTCCTATCGGTGATTTGAGTAGACAACGTGGCAGCATCAGAGCTAAGAATTAAAGGAGATGCTACCAGCATTAGTCATAAAAATAGTGATTAGAACTAAATTTTAGCGACTCCTTGAGAAAGAAGGAAAAGGAGAATGGATCAAATATTATTACCAGGTGACACTATGCCAGCGTGATATATGCTGTCGTCGTGTGTCCCTCCAGCCGTCTGTCCATCACAAGCAGGCACTGTACAAAAC
>Ga0209780_1001012_pt1 | contig 17415 bp, 11 predicted proteins | sample WorMetexBAHAMAS2_FD_187384 | JGI IMG/M metagenome (GOLD analysis project Ga0209780, IMG submission 187384) | Marine gutless worms symbiont microbial communities from Max Planck institute for Marine Microbiology, Germany - Inanidrilus exumae... | ecosystem: Host-associated > Annelida > Digestive...
GCGTTATTATGCGTTTGAGATTAGATAAGAAGTTATTTATTATACCATTTTATGTTTTAAAAACCTATTTCTACGTCGTTATGCCTATATGTTGTGTAATGTCTCACTCAACACTCCAATAGCCTGTTTCCTTGTTCGTTTACCTGGTATGACGTCATCACTTGCAATAGTAAACAAATCACTTTCTTGCTTTTTTAAAAATTTCCTAATTCTTTGATGTTCCTTAATATCCAAATAGACTTGCTTATATTAAAGACATACAATGGGCAATTTACTTTAACAACCAAAAAATCATTGCATATCATCTGTAAGGTTTGGATGAACGGTTGTCGGCTGCTGCAGGGTTTAACAAGATGCCGCGTGTAGGACGGCGGTCATTGTTCATCGGAACTGACCGACTGGTAAGTTATTCGGGCGGCGCTGTGGTGACGCGTTTGCGAGCAGCCGCCAGATGACGTCTAGACGTTGACTCACGTCGTCGAGGCGTTCATGTACGGAACCGAGCTGTCCACGCAGCTCCGACCGCAGGTCCGTCAACTGGCCGTCACCGCTACCCACAACGACACTGTGCCGCGTGTCGACACTGTGCCGTACTGTGTCGACACGCGGCTCATCTTCGGCACAGCTCGACGAACACGACTCTTGCCGACTGACGTGTACCTCCACCGTCGATCGTCCGACGTCTCTCCGAGGTGACGTGGCTGCCTCGCCGTCGCTCAGGTCCTCCACGTCGAACACCTCGTTGTCGGCGGCGGCGGCAGGAGACGCAGCGGAACCGGTCGTCGTGGTGTCGGGTACCACGCGCGATAGCAGACTGGTCCACCTGGAGCGGCGCGGCGTTCGCGGTACCATGTTGTCACACAGCAGGACGCGCTCTTCGACATTTGCCGCTTCGCTCGCGCTGCGCGTGTTGACGCTGTTGCTAGGCAACGCGGTCACTGCAGCAGCCGGATCGGTGGAGTCAATGGAGAGCATTCTCCTGCGTGCAGTGACCGCCGTGCCGCCGTTACAGTTGCGGTTTCTGGTGTCAGAACTCGGTCGTTCGCGGCCGTCCGTCGTGCAGTCGCTAGCGTCTACCGAGTGCGTCTTGCGACCATCCCGCGCCAGTACGGTCAACGCGTCAGTGGGACTCAGGTCGCTCAGCGGCAGCGCAGCGTTCACCGACGGCAGCCGCGAGCAGCTCATTTTGCGGAATCGTGAGATGAGCCGTCGAACTCTGTGATCGGTCGACAAGTCCATCGGCGGCTCATTGAGGTCTCGTTCAGCCAGCTCCTTCTCTCGCAGCACGTCCGCGATCTTACGAAACACAACCTGCAACATGTTTCAGACAATACAATACAATAATACAATACAATACAGTATAAAACTTGTAACGCGCGCCATATGTAACTAGAATGTTATTCGTAGGCACAGTCGCACGTGTCACAACTGCCAATTGCTTGTCCGGATGTCTGACGAAAGGCTGTTCAAAGCTGTGGGACCAGCAACACTGAACGCCCGCTCCCCAAACTTCACTGATGTACGAGCAGGGAGTTCTCGTCGGAAAGGAAAGAAAGAGTATTTATATAGCGCCTTTTATATACTATGTATATCTCAAAGCGCTCAGGCAGTTCACACAGTTTTACCTGCAAATACACCATGCCTGCCTTTCCTTCGTAAGCGTTCACCAGATGGCGCCACCCGTAACTGAGGTAAGAGACATCCAATTGCCGCTTACTACCTATCTATCGACCCCGAAGGGATGAAAGGCTGAGTTGGTTTGGTTGGTTGACCTATAGCGGACGGTTTACCCACATAAGTGGTCACCCGTCAGCTACAGGTCGAGCGCAGGACAGGGAAAGTTCACCGGCCAAAGACCGAAGTTCTACCACTGTGCCACGCAGACTTGAATGTCTCGTGGACAGTTCAGTTAGAGGCTGCAGTGCAGAAGCTCGGCGACGTAGTTCGGCGACTGGCCGTTCAGTAAGTAAAATAAAGTAAACAGTGTATAGCAGTTTAGCATCAACTTATCTTTCACCGCTACGGGAAACTCACATGCCATATGGGATCACACAGTGTTACCTGCCACCCGACAGAGGTGAGAATCCTGCATTTACCCCCAGCCGAAGCAGGTACTCGATTTAGCGACCCCGAAGGGATGCAAGGCTGAGTTGACCCATGTTACGTGAAAGCGGACCGGCTGGGATTTGAACCCGCGACCTGTCAATCGCAAGTCCAACGCCCTACCGCAGCGCCACCACGCAACACGTGCTCGGTGGATGAGCAGACAGTTTGTACTGTATCGGCGCGCCGATCGGCAGCCAGTGCAACTAACTCCACGGTGGCGTCCGTCAGTGGCGTGGTCTCTCGTACACGAGCCAGCCGCGCAGCAGCGTCGACGACGACGCGCTGCAACGGTGCGATGGTCGAGTACGGCCGACCGGCGAGCAGAGAGTTGTCGTAGTCAAGTCGTGTCAGCACGAGCGCTGGCACGTCATGGCTGTGACGTCACGAGGGGAGGGGAGGGGATGACACTGCGGTGTAGTGTGATGAGTCGGCAGCCGATGTTAGAACTTAGACGCAATATCAACCATCACCTCTTCCTCTTCTGTTTCACCACTATGTTCTGAGTCTCTCTTTCACTCCCGGCTTAAAACCTACCTCTTTCACAAATCCTACCCCCCCCCGTACTTTCACTACTTTCTCCCGGACTGCCTCCACGGATTTTGCCCGCATCGTTTCTTCTTAGCTAATCGGTTTTTTGTTTTCGTTTCGTTTTTCCTTAATTTCGTTTCGTTTCTGTGACGTGCGCTAGACTAAGCTGGCCATTTCGTCAGCTTTCGAGCGCACGTAAATAAACAAACGTTTATTGGGCTTTGGTAGCCTTTAACAAAGGCTGGATTACACAAACATACGACATTGCACAACACATGCACGTCGTATATCGTATCGAATCGTATCGTATGGTATCGTATCGTATCGTACGCACCCGACGACGTAGGTTGTAGGTGAGTCTGAGATTGCGAGCGAACGAGTTGGCGAACGCCGAGTAGAAATTGAGAACTTCAAGCAGCGGTTCGCGCTTGATGATGTGCAGGTTGCAGTAGGTGAGCGCGCGAACGTTCGCTGTGGACTGACTAACGGTCATCTCCTTCCAGAACATGTCTCCAAGGACGTCGCCACGACCTGCGCCAGCAGACAACAGGCAACGTAACGTCTATGACGCTTTCCATAGGATACTCAGCTCTAAGGCGCTCGGGTGTGGCACGTGTTAACAAGGAATCATACAGTTGTACATGCCACCCACACGTTTAATCCACCACACCTGCCTTTAAGCCCCGTCCACACCACCAACAATGGCCAAGCAGCATTGTCGAATGCTACAAAAAGTTGAACCATTCTTTCGACAATGTCGAATGTTGCTTCGACATTGTTCCGTTTTTGGCAACAATGTTTCCGGTTTCGGCAACAATGTCGCACGAAATTTCGCCCTTTCGACAATGTCGAAACAAATTGAACATGTTCAATTTGTTTCGACTTTGTCGAAAGGACGAAATTTTACAATAGTTGCATTTGTGGCAACCAAGTCGAATGTTTGCTTCGACATTGTTACTGGTGTGGACGGGGCCTTACTTACTAAATGATATTTCAGTCTATAAATTCTAACTTTATTTTATATTTTATGCTATTTGAATTAACATTTTATGGTTATTCACGTGCTGAGTTGCCAACTTAATATTCGGCTCGAAGCTACGCTTCAGCAGAATATTGGATTCACTTTACGGCGCGTTTTGGCGTTTTTAAACTTCCGGCCGCCATAATTACAATGATTACACATCGCCGGAAATTCACTACCAAATGATCCCTCTACGGGATGTCTAGTTTCCATTTTTTACTATTCGAATTAATTCAAAGTCATTCCCTGGACTCTACACTCCGTACAAGAAACCTCCCCAAATTTTCTGCGACGTCCGACGCGGGTTGCATTTTTGCCAATGTCCGACGCTTCGGAATAGGACTGTAAATACTGCGCTGTTACTGGTTGCCATTACCAGAAGGCGTGCTGTGGTTGGTTGTCATGCGGTGCTATTTTCCGCAGCACGTCGACATGCGCGCTTTGAGCCGAATATTTTACTATGGGCATTCCACACAATACAGTCACCTAGTTATTTATAGTTAGGTCGAAGGAAGGAAGGCGTACCGAGTATGGCGACAATCTCATCGTCTTGTATGACCTCGAGCGACCCAGACACGACGAAACACAGCGCGTCAATGCTCTCTCCCTTGTGAAACAACATGTCGCCAGGCGCCCAGTGACTGACGGTGAAGTGAACGGCGAGCGCTCGCAGACATCCGTCACTGGCCAGACGGAACGCCGAGTGCTCGTTAAACACGACCCGGTTGAGGTGGACACAGATGTCAGCACGCATGTCCGACGGACAATAGTTTAGTACCTTGTACACGCGTCACAAACAACTTTTCACGTGCAAACGCGCCGTGAAATTACAGCGACAGTTCTTGAACACACTCATCAGTTAAAAATGAACATAACTGTTACAATAAATACTACGAAACAACCGCAATATTTACCCAAAATTAGTGACGTTTTGGCAACAAGTGTCGCCTTTTTCGAACTGATAACTCTCCGCTAGGAGTCGCTGCAGTTGTCGCAGCGGAAAGACGAGGGGGTCTTCCTGCTCTCCCATGTCTACGACGACTTACTACTCTCCGCTGCGACAACTGCAGCGACTCCTAGCGGAGAGTTATCAGTTCGAAAAAGGCGACAGTTGTTGCCGAAACGTCACTAATTTTAGGTAAATATTGCGGTTGTTTTGTAGTATTAATCACGACAGTTTTATTTAGCTTTACCGTTACGGTGTTGCTGACTTACAGCGTTAATAAATCCGTGCGTGACAAGTTCGTCGGCTAAAGACTTTGGTGTCTCGTTGAGGGTGAACTCACACGTCAGTTGCCGGTTCATGTTGTCATCCATGCGAAGCAGTAGAGTCATCTGTTACACAACGTCAATGTCGATTGATTGAGTTGTGGTTTTACGTCCCACTCGACACAAAATAGGCAGATTTGGAGTTCTCGAGACTTGAGTCTTGGTCTTGAAACATCTCAAGACCCGTTTTTACAAGTCTTGGTCTTCGAACCTCAGAGTGTTGTTCTTGGAACCCTCAAGTCTTAGTCTTGGGACCATGGAGACCTGGTCTTCGTCAGTCATAAAGTGCGAAATTGAGACAAAACAAAAAATCGTACTACAACGATAATACAATAATATTACAGGAGCATTTGTTGTTTACTGCGTGTAACTACCGGTATGCTGGATTTTCTGCTTGCCGTGACTTTTTGTTTGTCACAGTCCATCCCAGTCATGGACCTCCAGTATTGGTCTTGTCTTGAGTCTTGGTCTTAATCTTGGACGTCAAAGTCTTGGTCTTGAAACCGCTGAGTCTTGGTCTTGGTCATCTAAGTCTTGAATCCAAGTCTGAAAATAGGTCCTTTTGGAGACGTTCTTCCCAGCCAATCTCTTGGCTTAGTACTGAAAAAGTGAAACGAACACCACAAAAGCAAACATGCATCCGTAACAAATTGTCCTACATAAAATTAACCCGAAAAACTGAAGCCAGGTTTAGTCGCCTCTTGTGACATCCGGCCTGGAAACAGAGCGGGCCTATTCTGGTTTCGGTGCTTCAGAAATTTGTCACTTACTTAGACGCTAACCCACTCACTTACAGCCCCGGGACCCACACGGACCACTTCAGCAAGAATATTTAAGATTATAATTTCTGTACACAAGAAACTGATTTCTTTCTGCATTCGTTCTGGAACAGAACCGATCGGGATAAGTTAGACGAGTTTTTAAATGGGCTGCATGGCTCATTACATCACCCAACCATGGGTGCTTTGGCATGAACTACAAACAGGTGGTCTTCAATGCTTCAGCAACAGAAGGTAAGACAAACGGCATCAAAGTAAACAGACCTGTAACGTCTGGCTGTTCTCCAGCTGGTGAATCTGACACGAATGTCGAATGACTAACCGTCCCTCCACCTCCACCGGCTCCGGCGTTTCGGTGTTGTTCGTATTTTCGACTAGCTCTGGGGTGTTCGCTCTGGTGCTCCGATTGGCAGCCGGAGCACGCACGGCCGTACTGAACGCTGTTAGCGGATACACTCCGTTCCTGCAGTGAGCGGAGAACGCACAAAAAACACGAATGTAAAAACCACGCGAATGAAGCACATTCACTGCGCAGTTTCACGTCGTCTGAGCCATCACACGCAAAGAGCCATCACAGTCTCTAATCTGTAGGTTAGTTCCCTAAAAAAGGGGTATAAGTACATACAAAAATTTGTTATATTTCATCCATCTGCACAGATCCTCCCCATGCACGGATCTGCACCAAATTTGGTACATGTGCAGTACCGGCGCCAGATTCTAGCAAGTAGAGGGGCCAAAGAGAGTTTTAGGGGGCATAATATAGCGAGCGATAGATTAGGAAAAACCCTGGCCACAGCCCCGCCCATTGGGGCTAATTTTTCTTGTGGGGGGCCATGCCCCCAGGCACTTCCGCTGCACAGGTGTAGCAGTGGAACCCTTGACAATTTCTTTTGGTGATCGGTTGAGGGATATCGATTCTGTAGTCGGTCAAAGTTTGCCCTTTTCAACCGACAAGCCAAGTCACCATTAACGCTGGTACTCCTACTTCCATTCAATGGACATTTTCCGAGGTGAATCTGGGTCAACTGGTTCCTCTGGATCCCCCTTCTTCACCTTCCAGAAGAGAACCCCTGGGGGTTAGTGGCATGGGTTTTTTATGGGCTAGGGGCCCGATATACAAAAAAAATCTTAGGAAAAATCCTAAGCTTAGCACAAGATTTTACTAAGTGTATCCTAAGTTATGAAGGTAAGATTTTCATAGATTTTTACATGTAATTTACTAAAGCAATCGTAATACATACTAAGTTCTTCCTATATATAAGCAGACAATCTAAGTCGCACTTTTCCTAAGTTCGTCCTAAGATTTTTTTTTATAAATCGGGCCCCAGATGTCCTTCCTCTCACCCAACCATGATTGTCAAAACATTGAACAGAACACAAAACACTGACCCTAACCAGTGGCCTGGCTTCATCCTTTCTACATGCACCACCTGGCTCCTGAGAGGTAACATCGCTCCCTTTACGCCCACTCTCCAACATCAGTTCCACAATTCGCATTAACTCCATAAAACCATATCCCTGGAAAACACGAAAAGCTAACAGGGCGTTCAGTGGAGCTCATACGTCCCCCACCAACCGTGACCTTCCGAAATTTAGTCACCTCGTCCCCTGTGGCCAAGGGCATGACTGACGATGTTTGGTGACAATCGGAGTAAGGACTGGAATTGGCACCAGGAAGTTGTTCACAAACATTATATACCTGCATACCGACATACGATGTGCACAATTATGATGCACAACAGCACAGAGCTGGTCAAATTATCTCCCCTCTTACCCTCCAGACAATCACCACAGCTCAGATGTTGTCTGTTGGAGGGAAGGGCCATGGAGAGAAATCGGATGGCCCGGGAACATACTGTTCTAAGGTTTAAGCCTGGACGCTGAGCTCGAGCCTGTAAATGAAGCACGCCCTATGCTTACAGCCACGGACCCTACATGGAACAGTGCTTCACTGAACCTCACTCATTCTTCGCTGAGGCAAAGGTCGCTGGTGTTTTACATTGTCACTCCAACGACAGCATTCATTAACAGACAACAGTGCCATTATTAATCTACTCACCTAACATCTTCCAAGAACTTCTGCAATTCTAATATACTGGACTGCGGCGCTCTGTCACAAACACAATTCAACAACGAAAATGTGTCATAAACGTGCATAAATTCCGCACCCAGTGGTCTGGGAACTTTTTCCACAAAAGACGTCCACATGGAGGGGGAAAGAGGGTTGCGTCACATGCAGACAAGCGGACAAAGGCAGGGAGGGTGTGACGTCCTCATTCACAGTACAACTGTATTTATTATGATGGTATGCTGTGCGTCCATGGCAACACGTTAATTAATAGCCAATCAACACCAATCAGCTGCACTACTACTTATGTGCCATTACGAAACTGCTCACTCACTCACCCCGGCATTACTATAAACAAGCTTCCGCTTCCTCTGTCAATTCAGGACGTCTGCATTCAATGTCTCAATACTAATGAACCCTAAGTTGTTATGCCTTACCGTCTAATGGCTGTCCAGTCACCGCCGTATGATTGCATATTTGTATTACATTTCATCGGCACTGGCTGCTAGACTTTGACAACGGCCGCTATAGACGAGTTGTAATCCATCGCTGATGGCATACAGCAGTGAGTTGCAGTAGTCCAGGCGACACCAGATGAACGCCTGGACAAGCGTCTCGGTGGCATTCACGGTCACTGAGCGGACTACTGCGGCCTATTGTGACAAACGTCACACGTAGTGTGTCAGGGTGTTGGTCATGTGCAAAAATGGCTGAACTGATAGAGATGCTGTTTTGAAGGGCTCATCAAAAAAATCATCAATAAAAAACCATATTAGATTGGGGCCAAGATTAAACCAATCCATTCGCAGCCACAAAGGGTGGCAATTGGGTGATGCAGCCTTTTGCCAAATTACTTGGAACGTGCTAGTATTACTAAACCACAACACGACAGGACCATAGCATTATGGTTATTATGACCATAGCATTAGGCCAAATGCATTCCTAAACATTGAATCACAAGCCGACTTTCTCGCAACAGATGCTACTTACTTATAAGGTGGACTTGGCTTCCCTTGTTGAGGTGCCAGCTCTGCGACCATTTTGTCGGCATCAAAGTTAGTTAGATTGATGTCGTCTGTAATCCCTTCTGTACACAAATGTGTAATAACTGATGAACTTCCAACAACCTTGGCTGCATATCACAATTTATTACTGGCCCGCCTACACATAGTATAGGGGGGCCAGACTAGTAACGGTCGCGGGCGTCCGTCGTCGTCTGTAACACTTTCAAATGCAATGTAACTCACCGGGGGCAACACTAAGCTTTTCTTAAGCCCATCGATTCTAATTTGTTTAAATAATGTGACAAATCTGCACCAGTTAACTTCTCAAAGTATGACAACTTGCCCTACAAGATTGAGATCGTAGATTACTCTGACGTCATTTCATCCTACCTATACACACAATAAAGTAAGTAAATATTAGCAGCAGCCTAATTACATACTGAAATATATGACAAACACACTTACTTCCTTCTTTTACATACACATGAGCCGTCAGAAGCTTGAGCGTATGAACTTCAAAGAGAACCGGATGGAAAAGGAGTTCGTGGGCCGTCGGCCGCTTGGTCGGATCTTTTTCCAAGCACCGCGTTATAAAATCCTGCCGAATAAACCATAGATATGTTAAGACATTCGACAACAAACTATGCGTTACCTAGAAATAAAAAATGCGGCTACTGAAAGTAAATATCTCGACTGCTGGACTTACTGCATGCAGTAGCCTTAAGAATATTACTCCTCGTAATTTAAAATTGTAAAAACTCCCGAAGATGCTTCATCAAGCGGATCAGTCCAGTTTCAATATAGTCACATTCTACTGCTACTAATAATAATATTCGTATATTTGTGGTCTACAGACCACAGCCAACACAAAAGGATAAAATGAAATAGAGTTAAAGTCAATACGAGTTAAAATATAAAAGCCTGTACATAAGATTAGCATCACACAAGCATGTAGGGTGTTTAGGTAATGTTCGATTGTGCCTGCGAGGGCGCTAGTCATAATTTAAAATGCTTGTAGAGATTGGTGGCTTAAGATGAAATACAGTAAGAGGCAGCTAACAAAAGATTTGAAAATTCTGCAAAAGGAAGCAGTAGCTTGTTGTAAATGGAGAGAAACAATGTTCAGCAACAATGACAATCGGTTGAATAGCCTTTTCAAGGATGACAAGGATGAGCTGGTACCCCAAGATACTTTCACTCACATCGTATCTTTGTAGCTACAATATAACATCTTAAATCAACTTTCTCCATTTCCTACTGTCCATCGGCCCAAATTACACAAAATATCAGGAAAAATCCCAAGTTTAGCATACGTTTTTCCTAAAAGCAAGCTTAAGACTTGATAAGCTCTTCCTGCATATATATGCAGACAATTCTGTGAAGAAATGTCAAGTTATTTTTGAGAAATTCCATTTTTCTTATTAAGTTGATCTTAAGTTTTGCGTACGTTCATCCTACTAAGTTTTTTCTAAGATTTTTTTGTAAATCAAACCCCACAGCATACACAGCCGTCAGGTCTGACAGTCTTTTTTTACAACATCACTCCACGTTTTCTTTGGCCTACCTCTAATTCGTACACGTTCCACTTCATAATCCATGCATTTTTTCATCCAATCATTCTACTCCTTTATTAAAACACGCCCACACCATCTCCCCTATTTTGCTACACTACTGTAACTAAGTATATCATATATTCCTAGTCTCTTTCCAGTCATTAGTTGAGAAAAATGGAGAAAACCTAATAAACAGTAATAACTACCAGTTTTCGACCAGGAGCTATAAAAAGAGCTCGACTGCTATTATTTTGTCTTATCTACTGTTAGAATTAACAAGGTAACACTACTGGCCCGCCGTGCAGTGTTACAATGGAGCTATGATTAGACTGCAGGCGGCAAGACGCCATCACCTGCACAAGTGAAGCCGCCTGCAAGCCCGCCATGCATTACTAGTCAGGCCCCCTACACTATGTGTAGGCAGGCCAGTAACGGCTCTGTGCACCGGCTGATTACGTGATTCGTCTTTTTCGATTTATTTCTTCATTCTTTTTTTATGTGTGTGTCTGTATTTTTGTGTCTTTTTTTCTGTCTGTATTTGTTTTCTTTTTACTTGTACTCTGTGTACGATTTTCATAATAAATAAAATAAATAAATAAATAAAAAGACCCCATATCTACCCATTTTTAATGCATCATTATATGCCTGTGTGCCAAACAGAGACTTCCACATTTATTATACATATCATTATCAGCATTGACAGCAGCACTATAAAACAAAACCTTCTGCTGTTGATGCTCGACGGAGTCAAGTGCTTTGTGAATAATGTCTTCGCCGACGCTGTGTGACACTTCTCCATTCGCTGGCATCTCCAGTGCCGCCATCTTATAACCAATCAACACCGATCAGCTGCACTACTACTTGTGTGCCATTACGAAACTACTCACTCACTCACCCCGGCATTGCTATAAACTAGTCTCCGCGCCTCTGACAGACCCGCGCGACACGGTGTGTCCCGCCCATCGTGTTGTACACAGATGTGGACGGTCAATGTGATAAACTGGGGACGACTACCATCACCAGTTTATCACACTGACTATCCACCTAAGTTTACAACACCTGAGACAATCAACGTCACAACTCCACCTGAAGCCATTCCAGAGATATGGTTGACGCCCTCCAATATTTAAATGGTTCATGTGACCTAACCACGCCCCTTTCACTTGGTACCATCGACATACCTATCAAATATGAAGTCTCTTAACTCCACTCACTAAGAAGATATGTAAAGTGATACAAAATGTCAAAAACTGGGTGGTTCAGAGCAGTTAGGGTCAGTAAAGGTCACCGGAAATGCCACCATTCGATAGAGCGCATACGAGTTCCTATTGACCTTCAGTAGTAACCATGTCCCTACCGTGCACCGTTTCTTGAGATACATGGATATATTGGTCGAAAATTAACCTACCCTGCCCCTATTTGTCACCCCAATTGGGGGTGACCCTATTGCCACGATCTATGGCATCACAAAACTTACAATCCCTGGGCTATCGTGTGGCACTGTTTGCGTGATTCTACACTTAACCATTCTGGAATGTGATGGTCGGATAGACACACACGATGACGGCACATGCCGCACTGGCAGAGTGTCGAGCAGTAATTACTCCAATTCACACCTGTCTCCACAGATATCATTTTCATATCCACCCATCTCCTCCCAGTTTCACTTCCATCCTCACTCATTCCTTCAGTCATTCCTAGACAACTTCCATTTCGTCCCCACCCAAAGCTGCAAAAAAATTGTTTCCACCCCACTTGTCTAGCAGTCGAATGTAACAGCTGTAATGCAACAATATGTAAGCTTAGCACAAATCAGTTAACTGATAATAATGAGCATAACTAAGCAAAATTTTTATTAGTAGATTGATTCACTTTTTGTTGCCGGAGGCACACCACAAAAGTTACTGAAATGCATCTACATTCCTGCAGTCATCCCACATTATTTCCCCAGCTCTGTAAGAGCCCCGTGAATTTGTTTCTATCCCCACTGGTATCCCACAGCATTACTTTCCATTCCAGTGGGATTTCCATTGGACTCCCGTCATTCCCATCAACATGCAGGATTTTACTGCTCCGTGCTGTGAAATACTCCTGGTACAACTACTGACTTGTTATATGTAAACCTGACTCGGCATCAGTTCATCCTGATGTGCAATGATGTCTTTCTGCATAATGTGCAAGCTAATGTGCGTCAACGGAACTTTTGTGCCAAAGACAACTGACGTTTGTGCCAAGTTCAAAGTCACGTGACACAAAACTAGGACAAATATAAAAAATCCGGCCCGATCAAATTTAGATATTGTGCCGTAGTTTCAGAATCTGTGGTCAGCTGCCAGCTCCAACTGTAAATGGCAAAGGAGATAGCTGTTAAAAATGGAAGGATTTCAAACTTTGAAGGGCTCGTGACCTTGACCTTGGATCGGGTCATACTGCATACTGTCGTGCATCACTCATCGACCTCTACCGACATGCCAGATTTCACTGAAAGTGAAGAAACTTTTTGTCGATGGATGCACGTAAGGAGACCGGCTTTATTAGGTCGACTGTTGAGAGTCGATCTAAAAAACTAAGGCTGCACATACCTCGAGGGCACATATTCCGAACGAGTAAATATCAACAGCTGTTGTCATTGCAGCATTGGCTACCAACACACAATATAATGAGCACTTACTTCTTGAACACGTGGACAGGTCATCGTGTAATGCTAGAGCAGCGAATTAATGCTGATATGGTCATATGGGTATGACAGTTGATGTAAGAAGATCAATTTAAACTACGTTTTACATCCAACTCAACAAGAAACAGGTCACTCATCGACCTCTACCTACATGCCAAATTTCACTGAAATCGAAGAAACTTATTTATGTACGGACGGATGTACGCATGTACGTACGTATGCACGGACGAACATTTGAGACCAGCTTTATTAGATTGACTACGTCGAAGAGTTGACCTAATAATTACAACGAGCAATGTCAACAGACTCTCAAGATCAGATGTTGTCTGTTATAATGCATCTCCTAGTGAACATCATTACGACATTGCGTGGACCACAGAATATGGCATGTGTCAAAGACTGCAGGTATATGCAACACCTTTCACTAGGTGCTGCTATATAACATACGACAACCGAACTCAGAACACTAGAAACGTAAATTCTCACATTATTTCCGACTTTTGTTTAGTTATTTATTTAATTATTGTCCATGTCCGATGCACAGCAAGGTCAAACTCCATATCTGATTTTTCCTAGCAAACTGATTTGCGTTCATTTGGCAATCAAACCAAATTCTGGACCAAGTCACACTTAACAGCTAATTCAAGGAAAAGCAACTCCTCCATGCCAGCAATATAGGTATAAGTATTTATCACTGGCTTCAGTGAGACGCTGTCAACTGGATTCAAGCATTACATGACAAGTCTCCATTTGATACTATAATTAAATTATGGCAAATGACCAATGCAGATAAGCTATCTATCATTGTACATGCATAAAATACTCTTAACAATCATACAGATATATAAAATAATTAAGCATATATAGTAGAATTTAGTTCTTTTATACAATTATTGATAAATACCGGCATATTCTGGAGCGGCATAATGCATGTTCTTTGCCTCCTCCTTGTATGTTTTCACGTGACTGTAAATAGTGTCTGGCGCAACTGTTCAAAACCAACAGATAACGTTACATACTTATTTTTGTATGTACAAAATACAGCTGCTTTTCATCAAAATGCATCTAACTGTATTATTTGCCACTGTGGCTGCCAACTGTGGCATATAAACTTCATATATCATAAGTCTTTCAAAATACCATTACAGACTAAAACCTTCATAAAAAATAGGCCTAAAACCCATACAGTGATTCCATAAAGTGTCACAAATACTGAGTGAACACTAATAACTAATCAGAATAGGTCAAAGTAATACTTTACGTAGCATATATGCACGGACTCCTGGGCGCTTTAAATGAGCTCACACAACCCCAGCACTCATTATTCAAACATGCATCCGTAAAATACACTACAACATAAAATGAACCCAAAAATACTAAAGCCAGGTTTGGTCGCCTCCTATGACATCCGGCCCGGGAACAGAAAGGGTCTATTCTGGTTTCGGCACTTCATAAATTCGTCACTTACTTACTTACTTAGACACTTACCCACTTACTTACAGCCTGGAGCACGATAACCAATAAACCAAGTTGAGAACTCAACGGTGTTACGTTTATCATGTTCGATGTGACCAAAATAGAGACAATTACTGACGATTATGATTACTAAGAGGAATTCGATACTGCCATCAGGTTGATTGGAGTTTAATGGCACTTTCAACACCATTTTCAAACACAATTTGCTGCGATCGATAAGATCTCTGACACCAACAGTCACAGAACGTACCAGAGCCGATCTTGATGAGTCCATTATGCTGGATAAAGATGGTGTCAGTCGTAAGGTTTCCATGTATCACGGGCGGCTCACAGCTGTGTAGGTAACTGCAGTCAAACCACATCCACACACACACAAAGTACCAGCTTGCAGCAGGCCTCAGAATTCCACGGTTGGGACATAATTTGAACAACACAAAAGGGGAAAATTTAATTGCAACTAGGTATTTCATAATAACAATTTCCGCATTACTAGCTACAGCTTTCTGTGCTCTAAGAGACCGAACATAACTGAGACGCATGCAATACCATAAAGGGCTCAGTAAACCAAATCAAACTTGATTTAAAATCTGTCACATTTCCTTGTGGGTTTCAGCAGTCTGGCGGTTGTGAAGGAATTGATAAATTGATGCACTTAGCCAAAACAGTCTAATTAACATACTAAAAGCATCCAGCCAAAAGTAACGCCTACCTTAAATGAAATCCTTTTAACCTTTACGACCTGCAGCTTCATATGTAACACAAACATATATACTGTGTGTAAATTTCCAAAGCGGACGATCTGACACCGATTCTGTTCACTGTTTTGATACTGTTGGCCAGATGACACAGAAGGGTATTTGACCTTTTAAAAACTGCGCCTATTATCCCCACAAATTTTCAAGAGAGCAACCGGTATATCCATGTACACCCGAAAAAACGCATAACCAAATTCTAAACAATCTTATAATTTTAGACAATAGTGTACATTATGCTAGATGCAGCCAGCAATGGTAAGTTACAGGTGATGTAAAGGCAGAAATGCTCCTTCTGTCGGGGTTTAATGGTACAGGAAGTAAGGATAATGCCAGGATGGCCATGGTATGGGTCAGTGCTTTGCATTTCTTTCAGTGCTGGCCACTTATGCCACTAATACTCAATCATATCCTTATTCCAGAGGTGGCACTTTATTTCTATATGTAAGTTAACTAGCCACCCAGGTCGACTGTCTTCTACCCTCCATGGGACGGTAAAACGAGTACCGGCCAAAGGGCGGTGATGCTCTGCGGCTGGGAAGGTAACCGCAGGCCTGGCGGAAAGTAATGGCAGCCTACTGCTAGGTGGATGACTTATAGTCACCTGCGGGCTGACTGCCTGTACACCGGGATCAGCTCCGGGCCCAACGCTCGGTAACGAGTATGGGAAGTGTTTACCTTTTTTACCTCAAAGTTTCTAGTGTAGAAAAAACCGAGGTTACCGGCTAACAGTACCGGCCAGCTATTCCAAAGGTCCACTGTTCTGGCGGTTCCAAAGGGTTAAGACTAGTAGGGTTAGAGTTTAGGCTCAAGGTTACGATTAGAGTTCAGGCTTACGTTTAAGGTTAAGGTTAGTAGGGGTTAGGAATTAGGGTTACGTTAGGGACCAGACCGCCATAATAATGGGCCTTTGGAATAGTGGACTTGAATCCAAGCTAACATATGTTCACTTGAAAAATGGTCATTAAAATGGTATTAGATGTAGTAGGTAGGTAGTAGTATGTTATAATACATGCCTCAAGGCGGACAGTATCTGAGTACACCATCGCTTCCATGCCTGCAACAAAACCAGCAAATAATATCACAATGGTAAGATGTAATATAAAACTAAAAGATGGGCTTTGACGCCCCAGTGTTGACATGCAAGCCTTTGCCACCATATATTTAGGCTTGCGGTGACCTTAACCTTTGACCTTTGACCTCCAAAATCTAATCAGGTCACCAGCGGGGTTAGTGGTTACATCCTGTAAGTTTCAACAAGATTGCTCAATGAGGTATTTTCATGAGATATGGTGTTCACAAGATTTGATCTCGACGGTTGGTTGATTAGGGTTTAACGGCATTTTCAACACAATCTAGGTCATATCGCCCAGCCCGCTGTGACCTTGACCTTTGACCTCCCGAATACAACCAGGTCATCAGTAGGGGCTAGTGAATATTCCGCGTCAGTTTCATCAAAACTGTTCAAGCCATTCATGAGATATATCGAGGTAACAGTATCTGACCGGACTCATGAATGATTGGGACAATGGGACAGCCTAAAAACGTCTTTGCCGACATTGTCAGATGGCAAAGGGATTCTAAACTGGATTTATTGAATGATTTAGAATATAAAAATGTCTGGATGAATTAGTATTTCTTCTTGGTCAGTATCCTTCGACCAGTTAAGCCAGGACGGCAAACAATGCATGCATATTCAATAACAGAGTGAAACACAGAGCAGCAAACACTACTATTATAACATATTTCTTCAAATAACAACTGAAATCAAACAGTACAAGGCACAGATGAATGGAGCACAGTGTAGTCTGTGAACTACAAAGACAGATGTGACAAGACATAAGTAAGGAAGTAAAATATTTGCAATATGCTATAATCATGTAAGTGTAAATGAATCAAAGGCAATGGGTAAGCAAATAAAGTCAAGTAAATCAATGTTATGTAAGATTCTCACTAATCAATGGAATTAAATCCAGATGAGGAACAAACTGGAATAAATAGGTTATTGAACAATGTAACCATTATTAACAACTCAATACGATACAATACGATATAGATTTATGTGTGCTCAAAAGCTGACGAGATGGCCAGCTTAATCTAGCGCACGGCCCAGAAACGAAAAATAATGAAAAAAATAAAAATCAAAAACCAAGTAGCTCAGAAGAAACGGTGCAAGCAAAAG
>Ga0209780_1001013_pt1 | contig 17413 bp, 15 predicted proteins | sample WorMetexBAHAMAS2_FD_187384 | JGI IMG/M metagenome (GOLD analysis project Ga0209780, IMG submission 187384) | Marine gutless worms symbiont microbial communities from Max Planck institute for Marine Microbiology, Germany - Inanidrilus exumae... | ecosystem: Host-associated > Annelida > Digestive...
TACTGCGCATTAAGTCTTGAATTTATGAATCTGCTACAGAATTTACACCTTTCAGTTATAGAATATTTTTGGCCGTGGGCGTCGCGCGGTCCCTCTGCAGACGTATACTACTAAACATAGTAATAACAAACTACTTCAAATGGGCGTGGTCAGGGTCACGTGACCTCTCTAAATTTCGGGAAATTAGTGTTAATATCTCGGTAACGGTGCAAGATAGACACATAGTTGCAATTAAAGACTAATAGGAAATCGTATGTGGCTCCGCCTATCGAATGGTACCGTTGCGGTCCAGTTGACATCACTAATTAAGATTGGTTGAACGGAAGTCTGTTGATAACACGCACGGCATTGCATGCTGGCTGTGCGATGGTTGTGAGTAGTGCAACGATGTGTGTACAAAACTATGCGGGTAGCGGAATAAAACGTGGCATTTACTGAAAGCGCTCCTCGATCGGGCTATCACGTGATCTGTTTGCGTTATTCGTACAACAGTAGACCCATATTTCAACTGACATGGAGCGTCGCGCGGGCCTCTCGGCGATAGCTGAGCCTCGAGTCTTGTACAGCTTCACTGATGCGACGAGCACGTGACCTGTGTGATCCAGCGCCGAGAAAATAACAACAAGAGAACGTCGAGGCATGCTGATGCACTTGTAGAAACAAGAAACCATATACGAAAAGCCATCGACTGACTGACCGCCGTGAACTTATGTCTATAGACATTCCTCAAACAGCGCACAGCTGACGGCTCGCTCGCTGTTCGGTTGCTAACAGCTGCTGTCATTATTGCTTCATTCAAAGCACGGCAGTGTCTGTCCGACATCGGCCAACAACACAGAAGGCGCTCATGGAAGTCATACCTACGTCGGTGAACTTGACAGAAGTTCCTGCATTTAGAATAGATTATTATAGGCCTAAGTTTATATATGTCAGTGAAATTGTATAACACGAAGGAAACATTTCCGTTTGTGAGATGGAACTTTGACCTACTAGCTTGACCTGTGAACTTGACTTAGTTAATGACAAGATATGCTACCGTGCCAAATATCCGTGTCACAAGACGTTTTCTTAGAAAAAAAATATAAAAATATCGCTGAACACGCGCAGAAACACACAGCAGCCCGAGTGCGTTACGTGGACCACTGCAGTGTCGATAAAATGACAACCACAACATGTAGGAGAAGTTCAGAGGCAGGAGTCCGAGGCATTACAAGACGAGCCTATAGGTCCGCAAAGAAAAACAGTGTGAACTAGAAGGGCTCAGTAAAACACATACCTCACCCCCACCATCCTTGACCTCGACCTTATAAAATTTAATCATCTCGTTCCCTGTGGCCAAGAGTATGACAGACCAAGTTTATATGCCGGGTACCGACGCGCGCCGAAACAACCTGTCATCGCGTTCGGTGGGAGACGTAATTAAGGCACGTTAATCATTATATCAAAACGCGCGTACTAGCCTGCCACTCGTCATGCGATACGATATGATATGATTATTTACGTGTGCTCAAAATCTGACAAAATGGCCAGCTTTGTCTAGCGCACGGCACAGGAACGAAAAATTAAGAAAATATTGACTGACATTATGGCACGTTAATCTCGGCGCAGTTGTATAGCAGTAGGTCTATAGTGATAGTAGTAATAGGTTATGTCACGAAACAGCTGGAATAATGCGAGTTTACATAGATCTACAACAAAACGATAGTAATATTGCTGTGCACAGCTGTCTATGCTGACTATCTGCATTATATATGCGACATCTGCGCCGCTGTGTGTCCTCAACACGATGCGATACACGCTAACCCTACAGCAACGGACCACTGTGTATATGCAATGGACAATGATCATCAACACTCGAACAGTATACACCTAGAATCACGGGCGCAACGGCCATGAAGCCATGCGAACCGTTCCCACGACTTCTCAGGCGCCAATTTTTTGCCATTACTGACATTCAGGTTGTTGAAAATACACAGATGTTATTGTTACTCCTCATTGTGTACCGAACTAGACAGCACTCGTCGGAGCGTATATACCTCAGCCGCAGTCTCGCTACCACCGAACAGCAGGTAAAGTAAGTAAGTAAGTAAATAAATAAACCTGGGCATTTGTAAAGTGCCTTTAAATACTGTAGCATTTTTCAAAGCGCTCAGGTATGGCAAACAAGCCATACCTGCCTTTACTCCCCAGCCGCAGACAGAGCATCACCGCCCTTTGGATGGTACTCATTTTACCGTCCCACGGAGGGTAGAAGGCTGAGTCGACCTGGTGCGCTAATCCTAAACCTAACCCATAATCCTAACCCTAAACTTCGAAAATCTAATGAACACTATAACAATATGTTAGTTCCATTTCTAAGTGATCAATATTTTAGCTATATATCGGAAAAATTTTATGAAAATTCGCCTATAACATTTTGAGTTATTGTGCTAGTAGTCAGATAACAAGACAAGCGGTGGTCAATACAGAACCCGCGTCAGAAGGCCATTGCATGCTCTAATCGACAGCCCACATACCAAGACATGGTGCTGTAAGTGGAAAGGGGTTAATACTGATGTAAAGCCTGGTGGATCAGGCAGATCCAGCGACTGCGGAATAGAAAAGATATTGAATACGGAAGGCGGCGGCAGATTACGACTGGACATTGAACAATACTCGGGATTCACACGACAAATCACCGGATTATACGCTGCAGCCGATGACACACGCTGTCTGCGCACATTACATTGTAGCCTGCCTTTACCACTCACGGTCGCAGACAGACCATGCACTGCCGTCATTCCGTGCCTGCCGCATCGAACAATCAAACACGATTCTGTCTCAGTCGCTACAAGGACATTAAACAGTTAACACAATGACGAGTGACCAGTTTCATGTACGTAGCTGCAGTATAGAGTACGGGCCTATTACGTAACGTGGTTGGAAACTGCAGGTTGTCGACAGCGACGGAAAGATGTCGTGCAACGAACTGCTTGCGACTTTGATGGCATTCTGTTATTCAGTCGAGATCGATATAATCGGTCTCCTTGCTGTCAGGCCGTTCTTTAATCCTGTCCTGTTCTTTAGCCGTCCTCGATCCGAGGGTTGGCCACACCATGGACGTACTTTCTCCATTTGTCTCTGTACTCTGTGATCTGATTGACTACAAGGAGTCCTGTCCACGTATTGATGTTGTCCATCCAGGCCGTGCCTGGTCTTCCTCGCCTGCGTGTACCTGACATTGTTCCTTGCATTATCGCTTTCTCCAGGCAACTTCCTTGTTTCGTCATGGTGTCACCATAGTGTGCTAGCTTCCTTGCTTTGACAGTGTCTAACAGTTCGCTCGCCATTACCTTGGTCTTCTCAACGTTGATGAGTAGTCTGCTGTATTTACGGCTGACTTGGTCTTGGCGATCCACCAGCTCCTGTAGTTCTGCCTCTGAAGTGTCCAACAGGGTGATGTCGTCTGCGTAGCGAAGGTTCGTGACTATTCGCCCTCCACTTTGTAGTCTACCTTGAAATCCATCGAGGGTCTCCCTCATCACCATCTCCGCTAGGATGTTGAACAAGTACGGAGAAAGAACACAACCTTGTTGGACTCCCTTCTTAACATGAAACCATTCTGATAGTGTTCCCGCTACTTTGACCTTAGCGAGCTGTTTTCTGTACAGTTTGGCCAGCAAGTCAATCAAGTGCAGAGGATATCCCATGTCCATCATAGTCACCCAGAGCTTATAATGGGAGATCGAGCCGATTGCCTTCTTGAAGTCCACGAAGCACACAATATAGAGTGGTTGCTGGTGCTTGATCGCGTTCTTAAATTACGTCCGAGCAATTCGCCCCGCGTTGTAACTCGCATTCAGTTCGAGCGCTTGGACCTTGCAAGGTCCCAGCGAAACCTCAATCGTCCACGTCGTACGTCGACGACTTCGCTTGGACCAGAATCCAAGCGAAACCATCGACGAGGCGGATCGCACTGCCATTTACATTTAGCACGACAGCGGACTGCGCAGAAAAATTATACATGTACTGTGCGACGCTATGCTAGGTGGGATACGTTAAAATCGATTTTTGACCAATATCTCACTATACCTCAGAAACGGTAACAGTTATGGACAGGCCTATGTATGACTAATAGGAAATTATATGCGCTCTATTGAATGGTGCTATTTCCAGATTCCTTGGCACTTTGCTTCTGTCGACGCTGCAAAAATTGTCCAGTATTTTCGTGGCAGTGAGTATTGTACAGTGTGCCTCTATTATGTCACTGACAAAAAATTATCCGTGAATAAGAGATCTCATAGCATCCGTGGGTGGGACCTCTCTCGGGTCACGCCCACGTTCTGTGAGCGGCTTCACGTGATGAGTGAAAATGGCAGTTGTGTAGAGATATGTATGTTTCAGATGGCGACCGACGTATCGGTGTATTGGCCTAGATGCGTCGTCGGCAGCAGCAGAAGCTGATGCGGACAGACGGAGTCAGAGGTTGATGGACGTCGAGCTCTTCTGAGGCCGCGTTATGCCGCCGTCAGCTAGACAGCACGCTGTCGACTTCATTACAGCGACACGGCATGATTATACAGGAGTCGCTGAACCACAGATACGAACTGACATAGACCTAAACGTAGACGAAAAAGAAACAGAGACACATACAGACAATGAGACAAGACAGACAAGTAGACACACGTCGAATAAACTACACAGCGAATATTATTATTATTATTATTATTATTGTTGTTGTTGTTATTGTTATTATTATTATTGTTATTGTTGTTGTTGTTGTTGTTGTTATTGTTGTTGTTGTTGTTTCTACTGCTGTTGCGGTTAAAACGACAAGTCTAACGTGCTGTAAATTCAAAACGTCCTACAAGGAAACTGTAACAGATCACGCTGAGAGAAGAAACATTGAAAGAAGTGGGTCTTCAGATGTTTACTTCAACCCGGTAAGTGGGCGAAGTATTGCGATAAGCGTGTCTGTCTGTCTATTTGTTTGTCTATTCGTTCACTCATCTCGGCAGAGGGACCGCGCGACTCGCCAACTTCGCCAAGTGAGTTGAAATCTTGTCAACTACCGCATAGATGTACGAAAAATCACGCGAAAAGGCTTGCAGCAGGTAAATGACCTTGAAGGTCACTCAAGGTCATTGTAATTGCCACTATTCGATGGGCCATATATCACTTCCAACGACTCCATATTGTACCGTTTCAGAGATATAGGCCTATTACCACATTTACAGCGTACGCGAATGTCTGGTGTGTGTGACCTATAATAAAGTCCTTCATTTTCGGAAAGACGTTTTAAACTACAAGCCACGCCACATGCGCGTTTTCCGACTCATGTGTAAAGATATATCATATATAATTCGTACAAATGTACTGGATATCGTAGATAATACTGTACATACTCCATTTCTCGAGGTATGGGAGTTACAAATGTTTTTCAAAGAGCATAAAATCAACTCCTCACTATAAGTCAACAAACGAAATTTGAAGTGCCACCGATTCCAGATATATGATTGCTGGATTGGATGATGATGATGACGATGCTGATCAATGATTGATGATGTGAAGCCTACATCTGAAGCTTGCAGTCCGGAATGCCGGCTTCATTCTTCAATCCCGTATAATCCCGGATTGTCGGCGTCCAGTTCTGTCAATTCCCGGATTGAAAAACTGTCCGTTAAAAGTTGGTCAGTGAATGATTACATGACAAGTTGACACCTGTTTCACGAATGACCGTTCTATCGACAAGCTGCGTTTTAACGCGAATTAGGTCTAGTCGTCATACTGATTCAAATTAGTGCAGTATAGCCTATCGTGATACTAAGTGCCAAATAGGTCGGACTTCAACCACAGTATGATAGGGACGCGTCCTTTAATTTATTACTTAGTCTAATTTATTTATTTATTATTCTTATTTATTGGAAATACTCAATATTTAACCTTGGTGAAAAACTCCGGCTGTAGCCAAGCTAATGTATCCGCACCGGCTGAATCGCTGACCGTCAATGTTGTCAACACGTTGACGGCACTGCTTAGATCTGCCAATAAGAGCCAGACACGAAAAGTTTTTACAGCCATTCAGCCTTCACGTTATCCGTATAACTGTATCTCAGTTCAACCCCGCTCGTAGGACCTCTCTTGTCGCCCTTAAGTGTTCGACTGTCTGCATCTTCCACGTGGCCGCAGCTACATGTATCTCTGCACCGCTAACTCCTATAGGCCTACCTCGGGAAATACAACGTATCAACTACGATATGTTTACACATGAATCGGAAAACGCGCGTGGCTTGTAATTTCGGCTTCCTTTTAATCGAAACTAAAGGACTTCTCAAGGTCAGAGGCTGTCACGAACGCCGTATATATGGCAGTATCTCGGAAACGGTATGTATAGAATTGTTGTTACTACAGACGACAAAGAGAAAGTGATATATGGCCTATCGAATAGAGGCACGGTTGTAAAAACATGTTTAATGTTTTTTTTCAATAAAAACATGTTTTATGTTTTTATTCTTGAATGTTTTATATAATTTTCGCAATATTTATGTAATGAGAATCACTATACGTCATGATGTTAAATGCTAATTTATAACAAACTGCTGTCATGTTAACTACAAAAATACTACAGTCTACATGTATTTTACTCTTCTTACAGGTAAAACTAATAATATTTAGCAAAACTTCACAATTCACATAGACACACACAATTACTATGTAACTAAGTAAATAAGTAATGAAATTTGATTAAGCGTCATAAGGTGCATGACTTTCAAGGTCATTACCACCTACTGCAAGCATTTTCACATGTTTTTCGTACAGCTATAAGAATTAAAAGCGGTGACAAGATTTTAACTGACACAGCGCCTCGCGCAGTGCCTCTTCGATACCGGTAGCTGAGCTTCTTGTCATACTGACTATTATTATTACTTTTGACATTAATGTTATTAATCTCATTATTATTACTCCTCATAGCTTACAGACGCTTCAGAAGTAGACAAAATGAACAAAATGACCCGCCGCAGAATATTTCGCGATTCAGAAAGAACACGATCGCGAGGAACATCTTGAGACAGTTTTGCATCGAGCGAGAGAAGTCGTTGGTGTTGCCGAGATTGTCTTTCGACCGCTGTCGGCCTGTGAGTCTCTTGTCAGCGCGCGCGGCAGTCTGCAATCATCTGCATTAGAATGAAGCTATCTGTTTGTCTGCCAATCTTGTCTGACGTCTCGCCGTGCGGCGCCGCGCTGATGACCCTGTCCACCGTAATCATCAATACCCAGTCACGTGTTCAGTCAGTGCGTGCCGGCGCCGGCCTACAGGCGACTGGTCCAAGCGATCTACATCGCAACCCGAGCGTACTCTTGGGGGATTCAACATCGCGGCGGCCGCCATCTTGTGTCGACCACGTGATCTACACTCCCACTGATTTAGTCACGCAAACTCGTTTTGTTTCAGCAGCATTCTTTCATGCACATGACTTAGGTCTGGTCGAGTCCAGGCATAACGAAAACCATTTCGAGAACAGGAGCACGTTTCTCAACACCAAACCTGAGCTGTCGATCAAAGCACGGGAGAGAACTTACAGCGCTGATTCCCAGTCACCAACTGACTCTTGTGGAAAGCGTTGGCGCGCGCATTACGAGCAGGTCTCACATAACAGATACCCTTCCCCACCCCGTCGACGCCTTCAACTCGACGGCGTCAAGGCTCGGCGCCGATATTTCTTTCTGTACGAACGGCGCACTGGCTCAGCCGTGTTGGCACAGTACATGAGAATGTCCGACACACAGACAGACACACACACCACGCTACATGCGCCATCTGTAGCGATGGGCCACATCTCACGCATTGTGTGCGTGCGGTGCGCCTATAAACACAAAATGGCGTGAGCGAATGCGAGCGGTTTACAACATCAAACCATGTGCTTTACTTAGTGCGTACAAACGATACTCGATGAATTCACGAAAACTCGCACTATCCTACTGCTGTCACACGAACAATGATGAAATATAATGTTACATGCATATTCATGAAAAGAGTCATTTAATACACGTAGCTTTAAAAGCAACCGATAACAGCAACTAGAAAGCCATTCACTTGACTTGTAGTTGCACCCACCATTCTAGCAACATATTCGCCCACCGAGGTAACGGCTTGACTAGGCCTATATGTTATTTATTTACATTTTCCAACTCAGGTTTTTAGTCAGGGAAATAAAGTATATTTAGTGGTTAAGCAGTGAAAAGAAAAGGGTTCCGGTAATTATGGCCCACCGGGTAGAACATCTAGACACAAGACAAATGTACACAATACAAACATGTACACAGTGAGTCAAAAAAGAACTTAATACTCTTGCCAGCACCAACAACGCCAAAAGCTAACACATTTTTTACTTTCTTTGACTAATAGTTTGAACAGCAAATTTTAAGAACTGCCAAAATTCCACACCTCCTTTTTGACTTGCAGTAAACATGTTACTGAAAATTCATAAAGTGAGTGATTTCATAAAATCGCTAAAAATTACCGTAATTTCACGTAATTACTAATTCACATTAACAATAAAATATACACAACACAAACCACAGCAAACGTGTTTAAAATCAGAATGTATATCATCTGACAAGATTTCAATTCACCTGCTGTATAGCAATACTAGGCTGATCACTACAGACTACGACTTCACAGACGCAAGTCGAGGAAAGTGCACGTGCACTAAACTGAGAACTGTACAAAAATTTCTCTCAAACGTTATCATACATGAACCAAGTTCCTTCAACGTGATATCAATAGTCAACGATGCAATGCAGCACAGCTGAAACAACATTGTTTACACAAATACAGCTTTGTGTCAGTGTTAATACGAACACGTTGCTTCAGTGCACATCAATCCACAGTCTAATTACGCTTTTGTGTCTAGACGTGGCAGTTCTGTCTGAAAATTTCACTAGACATGAACATGACATAAAAACCTCTGATTACTGCGGTTTGAAAACATCAATTTAGCCCAGTCTTTCACGGCATTTACTAAAGTGCGTTACAACATTACCTTTACTTTTAAAATATTTGCTACAGAAAAAACAGCAAAACTGTTTAAAATCGGAATGTACCAGCTGATGTTGGCGCAATCTACGTGCAGTCCAGAAACGCTTTGGACATTCACTGCAAACATACGGCTTCATACCTTGATGACAAAGTACGTGTCTATCATAGTCAGCTCTGTCGCTGAATCTCGTCAGACAAATGTCACATATTAACAGAGTATGTTCATTGTGCGACGTGAGCAGATGTTGCTTGAGGACACTGCGATACGCATAGCTGAGCGTACAGTGTGAACACGAAAAAGGCTTTGTACCCACGTGCGAACGGACATGACGTTTGAGTTCACCAGTCGCAGTGAACACAGTTCCACAAACAGGACACGGAAACGGCTCTGAGTCATTGTGTGCACTTCGTTTATGTTGCTTCAAACCAGACTCATGTTTGAAACTTTTACCACACAGTGAACACCGGTGTTGTTTCTCGTCTGAGTGTACTTTAACGTGTTCGTTTAGACTTCCAGATCGACTGAATGCCTTGCCACACACGTGACATTTGTAAGGTCTCACTCCACTATGAACTTTGCTGTGACTCTTAAGATTACTTGATTGTGTAAATCGTTTGCCACAAACAGTACATTCGAACGGTTTCTCGCCCGTGTGGGTTCTCACGTGATATGTTAGATTCTGAGACGTACTAAATGCTTTATTGCACACGTGACATTTGTATGGTTTATCTCCCGTGTGAAATCTCATGTGACTGCTTAGATCGCCAGACTGACTAAACGCCTTGTCACACACGCGACACTTGTACGGTTTGTCTCCACTGTGAACTCTCTTCATGTGTGTGCCTAGATTGCTCGACTGATTGAAAGCTCTGCCACACACAAGACACTCAAACGGTTTATCGCCTCGATGAATTCTGCTGTGCATTTTAAGGCTACCGGACTCTCTAAATCTTTTGCCACAAACAGTACATTCAAACGGTTTCTCACTCGAGTGAACTGTGCTGTGACTGTAAAGATGACTTGATTGTCTAAATCGTTTGCCACAAGTGGTACATTCGAACGGTTTCTCACCGGAATGAATTCGCCTGTGTGTTGTTAAATTGTTATTGTTCTGAAAACACTTTCCACACTCAGTACACTTGTACTTACTGCTATGAATATTCATATGTGACATCAAGCACAAACGATTATGAAAACGTTTCTTGCACTGAGTGCAAGCAAACTGGTTTTCTTCAGAGCACCTTTTCTTCTGATCGTTCAAACGGTTCTTTCCTGTACACAATTTGACATATACAACTTACATCCTATTAGCATATCCCTATCTTGAATCACTTGCAAAATATTCTTGCGATTTGATGAAAATTATAGGGTCAATGGTCACGTGACCATGACCATGCTCACTCTCTAGGCCAGTTCTCATGATGTTGATTTGGTGTACCAAATTTGACTGCGTAGCTTCACCGGTTTCAAAGACAGAGTGCAGCATAAAATTTTATGGGTTATGTAACCCTTACCGTGTTACGGCGACCAACGTACTAAATACGACAACTGTAGCTTCATTCGTGAAAGGATGACTTAAACCTTCCACAGTATGTAGTGTCTCTAAAGTACATGCATAAGAGTCCAGTGCCGCCCCAAACATGGACCATAATATAGAAATTCCAAATATGTCACTTCTTTTCAAGCAGCCCATGCCAAAGTGCGGTGAGTCGGCGTTTCTGTTGGGTCTTCTTTTTTAAACCCTAAGAAACACCCTATTCGATGCCCACAGTGGCCTACAGACGACCCGTAGAATTTCACCCCCATGGGCCCTGGGGCATACCAGCCCCAAGAAATTTGTCCCCCATTTCCGCGAATTTCTTATGGGTCGGGGCCGATATTCTGATTTCACTATACAGTGACCCTGACAGCCGTCAGGGTTAAAAATCTTGGCAATAGTAACTTGGCCCACTTTCCCACAAAACATTCAGAAGTTCTGCAGAAACATGACAACTATTCCAGCTACGGGAATTTCTGACATGATAACGATGGGTTGGATGTGCAAGGATCTCCTATGATCGTGTCGAATGGCGAGGGTTTTACGACCAAAAAAAATCTAAATCACAGAGCTCCCAGCTAATTATTGCGAAACACTACAACACTGTCAGTAGATACAAATACAATTCCTCTACACAATTAAAATACTGATTATAAAACTTTATCGTAAGTGCTAAAGTAGCACCATATTTATGAATTACACACATAATAAACAAGAGGACAACAACAATCCAACATAGCCATTACCTGACTGAATGTTCCTTTCATCATGCTGCTTTGTGTATCTACAAAATTAACAAAAATAAAACATTTATTGCCATGGACTGTCTTGAATATTACATGTCAGTCAGTACAGATGGGCTCACTGATTCTCAGAATTCGAGACATTAATTTCTCGAGATTAAGAAAAGGGGTCTGTAGTCTCACAAGACTGGTTATCATCCGTACATTTAGCTACCAGTGAAAGATGGTGAAAGATGTGCAAATATCCAGAGAGACAATAAATAAAAAATGCAAACGACGTTTGAGGACATAATTGATGGTAAAAACAGCAAAACAGTTAAACTACACATGTCTGTTCCAGTGCTATATGCCTCGTTATTTACATCCCTCGATATCCTATTTGGCCCACTGTTTGGCACTCCACCGGGTATAGAAAAGGGTTTATTTAGCGGTAGTATAAGAAAAAAAAGATATAGTGTTTTGGTGGGCAAAACAGGACAAGCGCGGCCAAAAAATAGCGAAATTTAGCTGTAGATTTCCGTCCCTGCGGACGGAAAATAGCATACACATGCGTATAAATTTCCGTCCTCAGGGACGAAAAACAGCGAATTATTACAGTTGATTTCAGTCCGTAGGGACGGAAAATAACATTTACGGTTAAAACAAGCAAAGATACAAACGCAGTAGTGTTCTTCCGGTAGAGTTTAACCACAGCCCGCGCGTTCAGCTTCCAGTCTCCCATAACGAATTTCCACAATTTCAGTAAATGATAAAACACTAACAGTGCAAAATGTACGACAAAACTAATATTCAACAACAGTGGTTACTACCAACAAAGACGAAACAAGTCAACACCAACAACAAATCACAAGTCACAACCGGACGGAAATAAATAACCTCGACTATTCAACTTTCAAGCTGCATCCAGAGTTGATTTTAAAACTGAAAATAAGTAACATCTTAAGATGAAGTAACCATACAATAGCATTACTTTTGTGTTGTAGACTGTAGTTAGTTCAGTAGTCACCTCTTTTTGTTTTGATATTTATGTCATATAGTTCTCGTGATGCATTCTGACATATTCAGAAAATTACATGACATGCAAGGTCGCTCACTCAACGTCAGGAAAGCAGACTAGTGTACTTTCAGTGTAGGCATCAAGGCGCTTCTGTAGGCCTACTTTCTCAATATAACTTACTCAACTTGTTCACATTAAACACAAATAAAGTTCTCTTCCGTTATATTCAGACTTGTAAGTTGTAACGAGTCCAGCGTCTGTCGGAATCCATTCCTGTCGAGTCTGAATCCGAGTTGACTGCTGTCGAGTCTGTGTTTTCCAGTCCAAGATTGAGCCATGATCTTAACGTAAGAACAAGTTCAACGTTTAATGCGCTAGCACGTGCATCATTACACTTTAAATACTGTTGCACTTCGGGAATATCAGCGACGAAAATGTTTTTATCTGACAGCCTGGACCTATATGGTTGCATATGGCTAAATACTCGCTCCACTAACGCTGGAACAGACAACGCACCGACTTGAACGAGAACTTGATTTCAGGATAGCCAGGTCTCGAGTCCATGATAATCGAGTCTGGAAAAACTGGAAAGTCCGAACTCCAGTACTACAATTTAGTCTGGTTAGGCTTATATATTGTTTGTTCATGTGATATATTCTAACTCATTGAGTAATTACCGTTTATTGTGGCAGTTAACAGTCTTGTGTTTCTTATTGTTCGTAAACACCAATATAATTGATTATCTCAGCCCACTTTTCTCACTCAGCATATTAACCTGTGTATGCCCGTGAAGGCGGCAATTTTTGATGAAATAAATACGTTATGACGGTTGGTTGGTTGGGAGATTAACGTCCCCTTTCAGCACAAAAATAGGATATATCGGGGACGACAAGATCTTGAGTGGAGATTTAGTTACCGGGTAGGCCTATGTCAAGTTAAGGATGGCCAACGATACGGTAACCTCCCGACCTCGTTGCCTTTTTGTTCAGCGACGACCCAAAATGGTACATGATAGGGGAGGACTCATTATGCTATCGCCTACAACAGGGTGAACTAACCGACCACTACAAGACCTATTTATTAGTTCAGTGTGATATCTTGTGTAATTGCTGTTCTTCAGTTATTATTATTATTCGTGGCATGAGCAAAAGTGCTTATAGGACACGGTACACAATTAAGCTATAGTTCCGGGAACGACTTTGTGAAAAAAAATGTTTTTAATTGTCTCTTGAAGTTAAAGGAGAAGAGGGAAGTAGCTGTTGTGGCACTGGTTGAAAGACTCAAATACTTCCTATAACACATCAGTGCCTAACGACTCTTGTTGTATAATATCTTTTCTGTGTTGGCAACTTGGCCTGGCTTTAGAATGCTTCTCTTAGGTGAAACCCAAAAGAAGCATGCGGGGATCGAACTTCCCACCCACGGTACCAGACCTGCCCCCTCCACATCCACGGCTTCCCCACGTGAAGTCAGACGTCGGCTTCCCGACGTGTAGACAGCCAAAACCACTGTGACAAATATCTATTGTCTTCGAGTGTGATCAAAACCCTGATGGGCCTAATATGGCCAAGACAAAATGGCCTATATCACAGCAAACAGCATATGAAATCGAAAAAGAATATAAGTAATATGTAAATGAAGCTGGCCAACTTCGAGTTTCGGTATTTTCCATTGGGGGTTGGGTGGCCGAGATACCAGTGTGCACGAGGAAAAGAAATGTCTCTTTGCGGACTCCGTATCTGTAGTACATGACCATGCCCAAGAATATTAAATAACAATGTTATTTAATATTCTTGACCAAGCCTAGAGTGGGAAGACAGTCATGTTGTCGAGCTATCCAATGACTGCAGCGCAGCGACGCAACGTAACTAACTGAGTATATTATATGTTGCACAACAATAAAGCTAAAAATTTCATTTAATTTACTGTAAACATGGAGGAAAAGCAAAGCTTCTTTTAAATCTTTTTTATTTCAGAAAAAGTCCAATTTAATCTTCATTTTCCAATGTTCTACACTGTACTAATTCCTCCTGCAATCAGTTCAGGGGTTTGAGAGTTCTGATACCCCTAATTTTGCTGCTCTCCATGGGTTAGCAGGTCGTCCTTACGACACGTAAGCACTATACCGTGTTACACTGTGATCAAATCAAGTCAGTATGAATCTGCTGATCGAAAAACATAGCAATTATCCATCATCATCATCATCATCATGATAACTATAACTTGCTCTGGCGCCACTCAACAGGTGCTCAGCAGCGCCGTACAACAATACAGTTTAGACAACGTAGCCTACAGTAGTAGAAAACAAGCAAGTGTTCAGTTGGCAACAGAAAGTATCATGCACACACGCACATGCAGTGTACGAACACCTTAACACTCTGCCATTATTTACTACAATACATTCGAAGCAGCGTCGCTTATCTGCTATTTGTTTTTCTATACAAATTACCCTAGTAATTATTATTTTCACTTCATCAAAAACAATAAAAACAGCATGTATTTAACAAAATTTCATGCAAACATGTGACAATGTCAAATAAGGCATTTGAAATGTGCAGTCCTTTATCGGAGCTGGTTGACTGGGATTTAATGGCGCTTTTAACACAATTCCATTCACCAGGTGGCGCGACTGCTCAGTGCTGCTGATACTGAGTACCCCATGATCTCTGTGGTTATTGTAGTTTGGCATATATATCCCCATTATAAGGAAACATGGCGTCATGTCATGCAGAAAATTCTGTGAAGTTGGACATGTGTGTTTTTGAGATAGGCAAGCAGACAGACAAACAGACATACAGAAGTGCTGATAGCAACACTTTGCACCCCGACTGAAGGTGAAGTAAATAAATGCAGAAACTTGAGGCAACAACATCACACAATTTCAAAATGTCTGTTAAAATCAACCATAAAAACACACGCCAAGTTACTGCACAAATTGGAAACTTAAAAAACATCATATATTCCACAATACGCTGGAATGACTTGACATCAATTATTGGAATTGACAGAAAAATTTTCAAATAACGGCTGAAAAATTACACAAAATATTCACACGTACACGTACACACGTTGTTGACATCAAGTCTTAGAAATGGCAAAATCAGTTTTCAGTAATTATACGGAACAAATTTGAATAAACTGTCTGACTACAATGGCCTAGACGGTATCAGGACCTCCCATCAGTTTCTAAGCACCACAGCCATTCATACGTTCATAGCGCCGTTTCACTGTACAACGCAGGGGCGTTGGAAATAGTTTGAAGTTGAAGAGCGAAGGGGTTGGGTATAAGGAGGGGGTAAAACCCATTCCCCATAGGACTGGGTCTAAGGAGGGCTGTGCCCCTCCCCAGAAAAAAATTAGGATTTTTAAAACCCCAACATGGCGTGTTGTGGTGCATTATAATGCATTATTTTAGGGCTCCCAGCAGGTCTCGGGGGTCCGCGGGACAGAGTGTAATTCCAGGAATAAGTTGGGCAGCAGTTGCTGACCTTGCTCGCCGTTCCGACGCCCCTGGCACAATGATTCAGCAACTGCAAGACATCAACAAATGATAACAAAACAAAAAACGATAACAGGTAACTGACACTCGTCCTTGGCAAGCTGCCAAACCAAACCCTGGCAAATCTACGAATACATCTCCACATGTACCATGTCAGAAATTTGAACTTTATGATTTTACAATCCATTGTCATAATAACAATAATAATGACAACCATGATAATAGTCATGTCAATATATACGATGCTATCAGATGCTATGACAGTTCCGCTACATGCTTTAATGAACGCAGACTCAGTATCAGTATATCAGGCAGTTTCTGACACTCAGACCAAGCCAGCATAACTCTCGTCTCTGAATCCGCATCACAACCACGTTCACTGTTTATTACCGGTAGCATGTGCCAATCACATACACCGGCATTTCGCTTACTCATGGGCCAACTTGGACGTTGTTTGATCCGCCGGGGCGACACGTTGCACCGCTGGGGGTGAAAGTTTGGTGTGGAGAGGAAGACCTTCATTTTTGGATGATTTTCTGGTTGGAGTTCGTGTCCAAGTTGCTTCAGTTCCTGACACTGTTAGCCAAGTGACCTCGACTCCTCGAGGACATCTGGTCAGTAAAGAACTGTTTCAATTATGTGGCTGCCTGTGGGGAACTGAGCCACACATTGAGCCACTCGGCAAAACAACTTAACGTAATGCCAGTGACACTGTGCAGCCTGCACATGGCTTAGTTGAGGTAACACGATCAGAGATTCAAACAGCAAACGACATGTCATTGGAATGGAAATGGACCAAGGCCATATCTCCATGACAACAGCCTCATCAACATCATCAGGTCACAGGCAAACTACAAACTACTGACGTTTATCTCATAACAACACAAAAACCACCAGCATAATTCACATACATACAAACTGTTTATTTGCCAAATACACATGAAAGGTGCATATATTGATATTGCATCGTTCATTGGCAACCATCAGACGAACAGCATCATCTGTAACAGCTGACAAATCTGCCAACTGCACAGATGTTCAATAAAAGCTAAATCAACTACGAAGCCATTCAAAGACGTCAATGACCATCAACACGCAGCTTTCAGCCTGTCTGTCACCCAGTAAAAATTTAGCCCCAAACCATGTTTTTGTCCACACTGGGTTTTGGTCCAGTTAAAAAGTGCTGTAGATTGCATCAGAGTAAGCAATTTCAATGCAAAAATTGAAAATTTCAAAGTGCCACTTTTGAGACAAATGGAAAAGAACTGCATTCATGTACTGTACATCTGCCGGGTAAAACAGCTTTCACTTTTTGCATGTTTTTCATTATTTTCCTGTCATGGTTCAGTGCATCAACTTTTAAACATATCACAAACAAAGCAAATTAAATCATCACCCAAACTACAAATTGATTGATTAAAGTTTTACATCCCACCCAACATAAAATAGGTCAGTTAGGAGACATTCTTCTCAGCCAATGTCTTGGCTTAGTACTAAAAAACTAAAACAAACACAACAAAAGCAAACATGCATCCATTACAAAATATACTACAACGTAAAATGAACCAAAAAACTAAAGCCGGGTTTGGTCGCTTCCTACGACCTCCGGCCTGGAAA
>Ga0209780_1001014_pt1 | contig 17407 bp, 11 predicted proteins | sample WorMetexBAHAMAS2_FD_187384 | JGI IMG/M metagenome (GOLD analysis project Ga0209780, IMG submission 187384) | Marine gutless worms symbiont microbial communities from Max Planck institute for Marine Microbiology, Germany - Inanidrilus exumae... | ecosystem: Host-associated > Annelida > Digestive...
GCGAGGAAACACACATCCGATCACAGCTTACTACTCAGTTTATCGACCTCGAAAGGATGAAAGGCTGAGTCGACCTGGTTGGCTGGTTAAATACCGAAATAAAGTGCCGCCTCCGGGAGTCGAAGCCGGACACGTCACCCATCCCAGTACTAACCGGGCTCGACGTAGAGTAACTTCGTTGATACGACCAACGCCGTTACCACTACGCCACGCCGCCAACTAGTAAGTACTGACATGGCGTCACGGCGTCAAAATCACAGAAAAACCATAGCGGCGCGAATGAAGTTCATCGTTGCTCAAAGTCTTTTTAGTTTCTGCTTGAAAGTGTTTAGTGATAGACCACAGAGCTGGTGGCAGCCTGTTACATACTGTCGATCACCACAAGCAAAACTGTTGTTGACAATATGCATTACTATTCAGAGAAGAATTAGATTGATCGTGTTCAATTTGCAAGCGCTGAGCAAATAAAAATGCTTTCTGACTGAACTTGATGCTTTAAAACAGGTGAATAATATGTCTTAAAACTTGCATTTTTAACGAAAAATTCCCACCCCCGTTTTAAAGACCGTTTGTCCAGTGAACCTACGTCATCAGCCAGTTCTTCTTCCTCCACTTCCCCACAACAGAATCTTCGGAATAAGTGACATGGGCTTTTTATGGGCCATATGCCCTTCTTCTCACCCAACCAGCATTGAAGAAAGCACCGAAGACAACCCAAGTCATTGGCCCTAACCAGGTACAATCTCTCAGTGGTGTCATCCTTTCGTCATCCGCCATCAGACTGAGGGGCGTAGCTACGTTTACGCCGGCTTACCGACGCCAATACCGTCTTTTAATGATAAAAATACTAATAATGTTCGTTTACAAAATTGAGGACATAACCCGCAATCTACATAGCAACATCCGCCACGCAGGGCGGTACTACATACATGTACAGAATAGTTAAGCTCGGCTAAATTGCTGCCACACACGGCGCACAGCGGTTAATAATCGCACCGGCTTAACCTCGACCCCGAAAGGATAAAAGGCTGAGTTGGCCTAGTTGGCTGACCTATAGCGGACAGCTTACCCACATAAGTGGTCACTCGTCAGCTACATGGGTCCAGCGTGGGACAGGGAAAATTCGCCGGTCAAAGACCTGCGTTCTACCACTGTGCAACGCAGCAAATCAATGATTGCAACAGCATCTTCACCTCGCGGCATCCGCGGACAGGAAACTCTCGGAAAGTGCGAATATCATCGATCAGCAGGTTCATAAGACGCAATTTATCACTAAATCCGACGACCACATACAGACCGCTCGGGTGTAACGCAATGCTGTGAGCTTCCTCGGCAAATTCCTTGTACAACTCCAAATTGCTACAATAAAATAATTATATTTCAGACTCAACGCTATGTTTCTGACGATTGAACTCAGATGTTAATTACTTCAGTAGTTTTGGCTGTGCCCATGCCCATGGCAGCAAAATCTAAAAGAGGAGCAGAACCTTCAATTTCTGGGACACAACCAAATCTAATCGATTGTTCTCCATATCAGGTGAACCCCTTTGCTAAATTTCATGAAAAGCCACCTGCAACTAGTTGTAAAACATTGCTGACAAAGAGACAAAATGACAATTACAAATTCCAAGCAAATTATGCTTTTCAGAAATAATTATAATTTTATGATTATAACTGCTATTTTTCAGGTGAACTCGGGGCAACCATCTGCCCTGTTATTTTTGTTCTCCATCATACAAATACAGAGATCATTCAACAACGATACTGGAAAAATTGTCAACAGAAGCTGCCTACTGTCAATGTCGGTTGCACTTTTCGAAAAATTTATAGATCGACAATCATTTCACTCAAAATGTTATTGTGCGGACACACAGAAAGACAAATACAAACACACACAGGACCAACTGCTCTGCCTGCACCACTAAAATGGTTAATAACGATATCCTTAACAAAACGTTTGTGCTGTTAATTCTAATTAACCATGTCGGTCCTCCTTGCTGTTGGGCCGAAATGTACACTGGCCGCATCGCATGCTGCCCCGGTGCCCCCGGTGAGTTACGTTGAGTATGCCGACAGGACAGACAGACAGACGGACATACGGACGGACGCCAGACCGTTACATTTACGCTTTCCGCTAGACGCGGCCAGCGTACTAACATGTGATAAGCAGCACTGTAAGAATTTTCAAAAATAGTGACAAAATAAGACCTACCACGATTCATAATTCCAGATTCGGACTGACTTGTCCAAAGAGCTCGTTGCCACTAGGGGTTTGCGAATGCACACATCCAATCCAGTGACTTCGGAAGAGTGACACGGCTGCGCTAACACTTCAAACTGACCTCTATCTCCCTGGGCACATCAGCATACATTCATTTAGGTTCCACTTCATTTTGAGCCACTGCCATTGGTCAGACATCTGCCTTATTTTGGCTGTTTGTCGTTTCGTATTATGACAATAAACAAAGAGCCCACTTTCCCAGTATTTACTTCAGTCTTAGTAAAATGTTAGTTAACATTAACATCCCTCAATGTCAGATGTTTGAAATCAAAAGGTAAAGACTACCGGGTAAAAAGTCAATGTCAGTCTGTCCTTGATACAAAACACTTATCCTTATAATTTTGCACAATTCGTAGCATAATGCACTTGGAATTTAAATCTGATTTAATTGTCATAAAGTCATATCAGTTCTCGTCATATGACGTCACATAAAAAGATGAATACTAGCAGAATTAATGTTCAGACTTATATGACACACAAATATATAGGGTGGGCCAAAAACAGTAAACCCATCTTTATACTGTTATGATGTCACTAACACCAAATATGTGAGAAAACAGTGGTTTTACTGGTATCTTATTATATTCATGAAAAGAGTGCATAATGCATTGGGTTTTATTGTTAAAATGTTCAATATTCTAAAGTATATTAGCAGAAACTGAGAAAAGTCATTATCGACTACTTCAGTGTGTAAAGTGACACCGCTTTAAAAATCATAACGGATATTTGAAAAGACATCAAAGTGAACGAATAAATGATTTAATGGATAAAACCATCGGACAAGAAAGGTCAAAAGACCGCTTGCACTTGCCCTTAGTTCACTCCTATACCACAATTTAACAAGAAATTCCTTTAGCATTTTCTTAGCACCCACTCTTTCTTCTATTACGTTTTTTGATTACAATTTTTATATCTTAAGTTATTTTACCGGTGTTTCAGCTTGGCGTCAAGTATGACGTCACACATAGAATGTCTCACATTAATTTTTAATAATCGTCTAAAATATTGTATCCTTGTGCAGTATTAAATGCATCACACTCAAATGTGACAAAAACAATCTTCACACGCGACACATTGCTATTGAGCATCAGTAAGGGTTCGTTTTTTATTCGCCCACCCTGTACATGTAGACAAATAACCTTTCCAGTGTCGGTTGACGACAGTGAGAAAGAGTACAGTTGCGAGGCAGACGTGCTACACACTAGAACTTCCTCCGCCGGACTCACTGCCAAGAAGGTGACGGTCTGTAGCTGTGGCTTCACTGAATCCACGCTACTTGTTTGCGCAGGAATCTAAAGTAGTCAGAATGGACATTGTTAATTTAAAAGCTTGAACTAAAATCTGCCACTGAATTTTAAACATAGAAACCTAAAGGTTTGGCATCTTAAAAACAACAGGCTGAAAATGGCATTTATGCGGCCATTTGCAAATCAGAACTGCTCAGCTCTTCCTCTTAAATTCTGAAATACATCAGTTTCACAGTTTGCTCTGTATCAGAAAAAAATTACCTGTTAGCCTTTGAAACAAAGCCGCGTAGGCGGTTATGACCGGCATACTGCTCTAAATATTTAAATTCGTTATTCACGTAAACAATAAAGAAACAAGGAATGAGTCTGTTTGAATAATTGTAACTCTAGTAATTTGGCACAAGCAGCCCAACGGCACAAACCTGGATCACTCTGGTCTTTCGGTAATCTTTCTCGTCACTTTTCTCAAATAAGTGAACGACAGACTGTCCATAAGCACACGCAAAACCTTTCGAGAATGCAACCACTGCAGTGATGGAAGGAGGACCACAACAGTCTGCTGGCTGATCAGTTTCTAACCTGTTACAAACACTTCAAACAATTATCACCAAGAATATACAGAAAGCATATTTAGTAAACAACAGCACCGTGCGAAATGTAAGAAGTCCGAGTTCCAACACTGAGGACAAAAGTCTCTGCTGCCGTTCACAGACCCGCGCGATGTAGAGGCTCAGCGCATGCTAAATATTCCGTATCGCATCATATGGTAACCAAACCATTTCTTCTACTCGGTCTAGCTGTTGAATACAGATCTCGACGGTGGGTGTAATCAACAGTTGTCGGACGGCCATCAGAAGTTTATGACACTTGCCGCCGAACTAAGTTGACAGCCCCTGCGACGAGCAGCAGTTCCAGAGATATGATCGAAAATCGTCGTTTAAAACTACCCCACATCTACTTGGCGCCTCTGTAGGGGGTGATCCCGTTGGAATTTCGCCTAGATTTTTGGCAACAGAAAACTAGAGTTCCTGAGCTATCGTATGGCACTGTCTGCGTGATCCTAGGTTTAGCCGTCTTAGTAGAATAACAACTTGTGACGGACAGACAGACGGACACAAATATTTGAATTTGACTTGCAAAAACAGCAAAATTCTTTGGGGAACTTAGGGGTAACGTACACGGTTCATCTATGGCTCGTTGGAAAGCGCATGGTCGACTTCCTATTAGTGCCAACTGAACATTTTTCGCTAGCTCTCACGGTTAAAGCACTATAAGCGTATATTGGTCGAAATCGTTGTGTTAGAATGGGGGTGGGTCACTTTGAGTGCAAATTTCAGGGGTAATTGGGGTGGCCCACCAGGTAACGACTGTTGGCGTCAAAAAAGTGAAAACTAGAGTCCACGGGATATCACGTTGCTTTGTTTGCGTGATTCTATGTTTAGCCGCTTTGGTACAGTGTCGGCTTGTGGGCTTGTGATAGACTGACCGACAGACGGACACACGATGACGGCTAATACCCGCGCTAGCATAGCGTCGCGCAGGTAAAAACTGTCAAATGAAGAGAAAAATAAACCAACAGCCTGAGCATACTGACAATTCGAAAAATAATGTAATTTTTTAACCTTTCCTTTGCACTGTCACTTCTGGTCACAGTGAATTCGGTCTTCAGTTCACCAGCCTCCAAAAGAAGCAGTCTGCCACTTTCAGTTCCAACGATCACGCGCTCATCAGAGACCCACGCTTGGCAAAGGTAGTTCTGTGGATCAAGCTTCTGAAATGAAAACTGTTTGAGACTTCCCTCACTGTATCGGAACAGTTTAAACAGACCGTTGCCGACGACACACAGCTGAGTGTTGTCATACGGATTAAATGCTACCTAAAAACAACAGAAACCCTTTACCCTGCGTACATTATAAACAAGCATGCTTCATAACATACCAAAGTCATGAAATAATAAAAAATTAATGTAAGAATGGTGAAAAGACATATTGACAATTTGACACGCCAGTTTATAAGGCGATGCAATATTACAAAAAGTTACTTAATTCGACTGATCAGTTCTTTTCAGAATTATTGTAGCACAATTTTTCCTGCATAATTTATGGAATTTAAATAAAATAGAGGATGTCTCTTTATCATCATTTTATTTTGGTTTTTCTTTACAAATCTTTTAACTTTAATGTGAAGACACAATGTCGAATGTCAATATTTACAAACTATATACAGTGTTTAATAACATTTTAAGAAAAATTAAGATACAAAATAAGAAATGACCATTCAGGCTAAAAGTGCCAATATAAATTTGTGTGAATTACAGATCAAATTGTAGCACAATGATCTTTCACCAGCTCTCATATCAGTACAGCACTTTGTACTAATTTATTAAACAAATTAAGCATCATCTTGGCCTTTCTACTTCAACTGAGTTAAGGTTTTACTTCACACTTGACACCGAATAGGAGACGTTCTTCCCAGCCAATCTCTTAGCCTGCTACAGACAAAAGTTAATCCAACGCAGCAAAAGCTAGCAAGACAGGAATAACATGATCTATGCTAATACAAAAAACACAGAAAATTCTAAACATAAACAAACACAAAACACATAAAAATGAAATCTAAACCTAAACCAAAAAGTCACGCAAATTTAAGAAGTGTTCGCGTGTGTGCATATCGTTGTGCACAACTGTCATACTGAATACAGCACAGAAAACTTCTGAATATTTTCCGTCATAACCTCCAGACAAATCATCATAGCTTAGATGTTGCCTGTTGGAACACAGGAGTGACTTTCTTTCTTCTTTATTTCTTTGTTGCGTTATAGTCCAGTGTGATAGCCCAAGGAGGGGAGGGGAATTGGTAGATGTGTGCTAACATGTGCGTGACGGGCTGGGAAGGCAGGGTTAGTAGGAAGTAAACGCCTTGTTGGGTAATTATAGCGCGCTCCCTCTAGACGTGGCCTACTGTCTGGCTTAGACCTGACTGGTGCTGTGTGCTGCACCAGCCAGTGGACAGCCAAGTCTACTTACTTCAGCTCATGCCACCGTGGCTAACACCTTGATGCTGCGAATCAAAATGTCAGCAACGGTCACAGTATATAGAGGACTCTGTTAAACCCTCTTTTTTCTCCCGGGATTATCTCCCGTTCATCATGTGCGTAGGAATCGTTCGTTCGTTCGTTCGTTATTGCAGGCAGAGGCCCAGCCTACTCCTGACCTCAGTGCTAAGACCGTTATAGCGGTCCAGTGCGCTTGCCCAATGAGAGGATGGTGTGTGCGATGTGTGTTAGCGACGTGCGATGAAGGTGGGTTAAGTAGGAGTGAGCAGCTTTGTTGGGTATTTCTGTAGCGCGCCCCTTATAGACGTGGTCTATACTGTCTGGCTTAGCCCTGACTGGCGCTGTGTGTTACGCCAGCCAGCGGCCAGCCGAGTCTATTCACTTCGACTCACGCTGGCGCGGCAGGCAGACTTGACACTGCTAGATCAAGGTGCCTGCAACGGTCACAGTTTATAGAGGACACCGTCGTACCCTCTTTTCCTGCGTCGGAATTATTATAAATAATTCTTTGATAGGCGGACGCACCCAGGCCTAGGTTTGAACCCCAGCTCTTCAGCGCATCAGCGGTGGGATGACATAAATAGTGAAAATGCAAAACGTACCTGGTTGACCGCTGCATTTCCCTGTGGGTTACTGGTTTTGACTGATGCCATCACCTTTGCCTTCTCCCACGTCCAGTAGAGTAGGGTCCATTCAGGAGACGCAGACTGTGTGGCCAGATATTTGGAATCTGGAGAAAAGGCCACGCTGATGTATTCATCTGACTGGATGTCAGAGGAACTCAGTATTTTCCGCTTACGTAATGAATGCAGATCATAAACTATTACACTTGGTTTTTCACCTATTAAACAAAAAATATGGCCACCATAGTACATGAAACATATCACTAGATGACACTGTATTATTGTAGCAATAAAATTAAAAGAAATTCAAATACTACTATCAGCAGTAGTCATAATGACTGTTCTTAATGTTCTAAAATATTGAAATATAAATACAGTATCTTCAAAATCCAATATGACGACGGTCGTCACTTTGGTAAAAATACAAGCGCATAATTAAGGAATGGATAAAAAATATTGGAACCAAATTTGGTATATAGACGTATGACTCCATTCTATACCAACCCTGATGCGCATTACTACTTATGTCTATAATCTTGCATTTTTGTTAAAAAGCAATATCGCAGGATTAGTTTAAGACATCAAGTCAAAGGTTTACGTGATAATTAGAATGACCGTTCTTAACGTTCTCAAATATTAAGAAAAGCCAAAAACAGACAGTGTCTTCCTTCTATCCATCCAACCATGGTAGAAGCCAAGAACACATTTCTTTAATCATTAATGTTTTGCTTTTAATAATTTTGCATTCATCATACAATTCAAATACAAAAAGCAGATAAATTCTGTAGTCTGTTTTTATATTTCCTCCACATATGGTCATTTTGTGCAACAGTATAATAATGTACTTTGAAACAGAACTTACTATTTTCAAATTTAATTCTTAGCGTAGTTTTCAGTGACTACATCACTTTTATTGGGATTCAGCTAAGTCTGTCACACTCAATATCATATACTAATCATAATATTTCATATACATGTACACATAGCACATAGTTATCATCATGACAAAAACATAACATACAGCAGATTTTCACAATATGTGTAACAAGCTTTTTATGCCGCATGTGACTAACCTTTTTCTTTGTCACCGCGCTCGGCAATAGCGACATAGCGTCTGTTCTGACTTAGTCCCATTGCTGTCATCGTCCGGCTTTTCTCGGAGCCTTGGATGAACTTTTGTTGTTTTTGATCAATGTTGTACAGTACACAGTTTGTGCCCGATGGGTACACAATGGTTTGTTCGTCATGGAATGCAACATTTCCCGTTACTTCCCGTTGCAAACCAAATATATGTCGAAGTTGTGCGACTGATATTGACATTGTAGCAGCTTCTGTTGACAAACAATTTTCAGTATCTACAGTAATACGTAAGATAAAGTAGTGAACTAGTAAAGTATATACACAAATCTGATGCTTCCATTGATGAATTAGTAGTAAAACGTCCACAGTGAACATTGAAACTGAATGGGTTTTCTGCAGAGAAAGAGGTCAGTTGACCCCCCTCCCCCTCCGGACATAATATAGCACAATACTTGGCTATTATGCATATTGTTCACATATTGAATAAACTCTGCATGTTTTCTTAAACATACAAAGTAAAAACCAAAATAAAAAACTTAATGTATTAAATAAATTATACAGCACAGAAGGTAAATGCAATATAAAATTTAACGGTAGGAATGTGCATCCTGGGTGGCACATGTCTGAGGGACAATTGTCCTGATGGCAAATGTCTGGGGGTCCATTTTCTGGGGGTCAGGTGTCTAGGTGCGGATATCCGGACACTGTGACATTATGTTTATATTACATCAACTGGACGACAAGTGGTCACGCGACACTGTTGATGTCATTGCATGTTGATGCTTTTATTTCGGCATTTTACTTTATAATGTCGAGAATTTTGATTATTTTAAGCAGCATGCTTCGATTTTAATTAATAAATATGGTTCTTAGTTACAATAGTGTCATAATACCATCTCCATAGGTCATGGTTAAACTCCCAGTGTGGACGGGATGGATGAGTTGTGTCAATATATATCCATATGTGATTGTTTTGTACGTTGCAACGTTAAGGGGGTAGCAACAATTGCAAAGAATTGCTTTTAGCATGGCATGCCCGATTAATGACGAAAGTAGAAAGACCGACAGTCAGACACTTCACAGACAAATTGACAGATAATTAACAAAAAATAAGCTGCGTGTGCATTATGGTTCTAAACTTGAAACGATCTAAAATAATATGGCGTTATTCAGTTTCGGCGAGTTTTAGTACGCATAGTTTATCACGAACGCAACAGAAATAATTATTGTAACCAGTTAGCTATAATCAGTACACGAATTAAACGTTTATTGTTGCAATATAGAGCTATATTTGTTCATAACTGTCACATATACTTATTTTATAGTTGCATGCAAGCGAAAACTCAGCTTTTAACGATTGCCAAAACCTACTCACTACACCGTTGCCCGGCGTTTACATTCGTAACCATGGAAACTCTCAGGAGCACCTGTTGGGTAACGTAACGTAAGATATAGCGTTCTTCGAGCACACGCTCGACGTACACTGTAGCGTAGCCTATATTGTACACAGAACATATGTAGTCTGGAGTTTTTACTTTACCCCAGTAGGGGTATGAGATATTGCGATCAGCGTGTTTGTTTGTCTGTCCGTTTGCGTATCTAAAACACGACAAATTTCAGCAAATTTTCTGTACCCGTGGCCGTGGCTCGGTCCTCCTTTGACTGCAATGCAATACACAGAATGACGTTACCGTAATCTATGGTCACGATACGATCTCAGTGTTGTGGGGCATGACGTCGTAAGCTGTCGTTAAGAAAAGGCGTGATGCCTCTGTTAGATTATTAATTATACGCAGCACTGTTATGGATGATACAATTCGGTTCATAATCTATAACACAGGCGTAAATATGAGGAAAATTTTTTATCGTTAATAGGAAGTCGACAATGCGCGTTCCATCGAGCCACAGATAAACCCGGTGCGTTAACCCTAAGTTCCCCAAGGGTGGCACAAAACGGCGATTTTGCTGTTCTTTACCAGTAAAGTTCAACGTCTGTGAAAACATCCAGCAGCAAAGTTGTAGTTACATCATTCCTGTAGCTAACGATCCATAGAAGGATTGCGGGCCACGTCCGCATCTACCAAATATTTGCGCTCAGCTGTGACAGCTAGTGAAAAAGTTCAATTATCATTGGAAGTCGCCAATGCGTTTTTCATCGAGCCATATATGAACCCTGTGCGTTACCCCTAAGTCCCCAAATGGTAACTCAAAACGAGAATTTTTTTTACATTTTGCGTTGCCTTTCATATCTTCGTTGTAGGTAACCGTAAACACTTTAAATTTGGTATGCTGATTGATCATAACAAATCCCAGCCTGTGGACGAAAAACTGTCCCTGAAGGGGCGAGGTCACGTCACGCGATCCACTTTAAATTTTAACCATACATCAGGAATAACAGAAGGATAACTGCGAGGTGAAAATTTTGTAGCAGATGCTAAAATTCAAGACTTCATGCGCAGTACTTGCCTATCTATCGTCTAAGCCGTAATATCAACGTGAAAGGTAAAGGTCATTCTGTTTGAAAGTTGCCGTCGGAACACAAACAACAGACCGACTGCATTACTTGGATTACAAAGTTGCCGGTAAAAATTACAGCGCCCCCGGGTTAAATGATTTAACATGGAGTCGCTGTAATATTTAACACGCGAATTAACGTGCATTCGTAGCCACAGCTGTGTATATTATGTTGCGTGTAAGGGAACTAGCACAGTCTAGTCGCGATGTCGCTGTTCTTCGCACATGGTTCTGCCGCCTCCAGCAAAGGCGGAGACGGCTGGTCATCTCCGCCTTGGCTGGAGGCGGCAGAACCATGTGCGAAGAACAGCGACATCGCGACTGGACTGTGCTAGTTCCCTTACACGCAACATAATATACACAGCTGTGGCTACGTTGCGCGACAATGCACGTTAATTCGCGTGATACGAAGACAAAGGCTAAAGGAATTGTTTATGCAGTATAAATGCAAACTTTCTGCATGAAGCTCGCGGTTTAGTCATTCACCACGTGCAAACTCGATGTGGATTTTCTTCTCGACGATCGAACGCCGCAAAGTAAACGGTAAGCGTTGCACTATGACCTCGACGGATAACACATCTCCATAGATCAGCAGGTGGGATGCTGTTATCAAAGCGAATCTGATGCAGCCACTTGCTTCTTGGGTGATATGGGGACGTTTCTAAGTGCAATCAGGAAGACGTTCAATAGAAATGTCGATCTGACGCTGAAGAGCTTGATGTACTGGGGTGTTATTGCCAAGCCTGGCTGCGTGGCCAAGCAGGCTGTTGCCCCTTCTGATAATAAGATGTCAATCCGGTACGCTCAGCTATTGTTGTTACGGATACGGTCAATCTGTCATAACATCGGATTCTAAGAATATTCTCCTGGCGCTTCATGTGGAAGGATTCCAGGCTGTCTGTGTTGGAGGCAAGTAAGTAAGAATGTGAGACCCGGAACCCTAAATTTGTGGCCTCTGTTCAACCGAACAGTAAGAATACTCGTAAATTCGCCATGTTAATTGGAGACTGCAAACGCCTTTTGTTAGCATGTTAGCTCATGGGTTTTAGCGGCAACGACATCTGACGCAGAAATTCTCATGCTTACTTCACCTAAGTTTGGTTGCGTGGCACAGTGGTAGAACGTCGTTCTGTGACCGGCGAACTTTCTCTGTCCTACGCTCGACCTGTAGCTAACGGGTGACCGTCTGCTATAGGTCAACCAACTAGGCCAACTCAGCCTTTTATCCTTTCGAGATCGATAAATGAGTAGTCAATCCGATGTGCACTACCTCGCTCCGGTAGCGCCATCTGGTGAATGCGTACGGAGTAAAGGCAGGATGGTTCATTCCATTCGTGGATAAACGTGTTGGTGGCAGGTAAAACTGTGTGACCCATGTGACACGTGCCATTCCTGAGCGCATTAGAGGTGGTTTACGACGATGCGCTATACAAATCGACGTTTACTTACTTAGGGAGGGGTGCGAAGTATTGTGATCAGCGTGTCTGTCTGTCTGTATGTATGTCTATGCTCGCATTCTACATGTTGCCTGTGTGCGTTGCTCGGTCCTCATCTGACGACAGTCAAATACGTTATCTACTTCCGGTTTTGTGGATGACGTCATGTTTTCACATAATCATGTATAGATAAATAGTCATACAAGTACGGTAACGAGAGTTTGGCTGTGGAGGAGTACAATGTGTAATGATGTCATAGTGTCTGTCTCGTGTCTGTGTTTTCGCTTATTTGAAGTGTGCACGGGGGCGAAGTCTGCTATCCTTGATTGCCTTGTTGATGTCTGTATATAATATGGCCCATAAGGAAGGACAGGGGCGGCGACCATCTTGTCGATGGTAATGCATCAAATAATGCATCGCGAGTGCGTTTTCCCTCGTTAGTGTAATTTCTTTCACATAGCAGACATTGGAATTCGCCTATATTACATGCTTTGGAGTTTGTCCTAATGGTAACGGCATTTGTGGGGTGAGCACGGGTGGACACATGTCCACCCAACCCTCGCCAATGCGGGTCTTGTGATTTGCACTAACTCGAGGAGTTTTTTCGGGGGCGGGAAAGGGGTAAGAGGTGACTTGGAATAAAGGGAGACGCGAGAAAACTGGCACTCCGTCAATATACGTATTATTTCCATTTGATGTACGTACACTTTGTAAAGCGTATCGTATATTCCGTCGTTCTGTTCTCCTAGTTCATTATCAGAGTACACGAAGTTCGTTGCAGTTGCAAACGACATATTCAATTATTAATGCCGTGAAACATCAAATATTCCACGTTCATTCATCAATAGTACTTCAGTTTCTCGAGGCTTCGTCTCCCAGATCCCTTACCTGGACTCCGCTTGGGACTTCCGTCCCTCAGACACTGTATGCCCATTGCCCACCCTTGTTCCAAACCATGGCTACAAAGTTACTTTGCGTCGCCCTCGGTTTACTGACTCGCCCGCATGGCGCAGCAAATGATTTGATTGGATGGCGCGGCTGGCGGCACTTTTACGGGTCGGAGGCGAGGTCAGCTGTCTCTGACTGCCTTGCATTCAAAAATGTTTCTATACTGCATGTTGTGTTTTAGGTCAGAAGTTAAGCCAGGACGTGGAGGTTAGTTGCTTTTGCCTTTCAATAACAGTCCTGGTTTGTCAGCGCCAGAGCGCCGTATTCGAGCAACTATGGCCAGTGACATGGTAGGCCTATCCGCGACATCTCTACCTCCGTTAGAAGATACTACATACACTTCTGATAGACCATGGGGGACAACTTCAGAAATCGGCATTACCTCTCGCCATTCATCGTCAACTGAGCTGGTCATTATCGCTTTCCTGATGATCTTATGTATCTCTGGCTTCATCGCCAACCTAGCAATGCTCATCAGCCTTCTGATGCAAAGACACGCGGCGAGGAAGACGGTCAACACCTTCATCTGCAACCAGACGATTCTAGACCTTGTTGCCACGTTCGTTACGGCGGTCAAGCTGTCCTTGATGTTGTCCGGATACTTGAACACGAAGACGGGCGTTCTAAAATGTTGCTAATACAATACGAAGCTGGTGGGCAAACCAGTCAAATGCTTTGTTAAGTGCCTGCTTGATGTCGATTTTCATTCATTCTCCTTTGATAGTCAAATGATAATAATAATAATAATAACAATAACAATATGCATATTTCTATTTCGCCCTATGGTCGCGATGTAACGCTGAGAGAAATTCAGTCGATAGGATAGAGTACGTTCGATGTGTTAAGTAACTCACTTGACAGTGGAGTCCAGTGATAAGTTGATCTTCAGCTATATCGAGCTTGATGTGGATTTTCATTCTCTTCTGTTTTTGCAGACTATTTCAACGTAAGTATTGGAGGAAGAAGACGGGCGTTCTGAGGCACCTGGTGTGCCTGCTGATTGACAGTGACGCTGTGACGTCGTCTGTCATATACGGCTCGGTCTATGGTCTGGTCGTCATCACCGTCGAACGTTACGTCAAGATAGTACATCCGGTCGCACACAGGAACCACTACCGGCGCTGGATGACGTATGTCGGTGTCGCTATACCGTGGTTGATTGGACTGGTCACATCATCCGTGCCGTCGATCACCACGGCCAAGTTCGTCAACGGAACATGTACAGTACAGGTGTACAATACAACGCTGCTATTCAAATCCATGCAAATCACGTTGATAAAGCTCTCAGAGACGAACAATCTGGTTGTGTAATCAGCCATCGAAGCTGATTCAGTCTGGCCATCCTTCCGTGGGTACTGGCCATTTTCAGGGCCACGTCCGTTGTGAAAGGTTGACTCGTGGTATATTAGCCTGATTGGTTAAAAGCACTGGCTGTAGCTGGACGTCATCACAAAACAGTAAATACATAACGTATTACATTGCGATCAGAATAGGACCTCGAGCCACGGCCACAGGTAACATGTACAGAATATTTGGTAAAATTTGGACATATGATTGTTGAGATAGGGGATGCGAGCGGATAAAAAACAGAGAGACTAACATACGGACACACAGACAATCGCAATACTTCACAGTTCGCACTATCTTACCAGGCGCCAAGTAATGACAAACGTTTTCGTGCAAATAATGTAACCAAGGCAGAATATTGGGGATTTCCCTGTGAGTATACCACCAGATAATGTATTGGGGACGCGCCCTCGATCCCTGGACGTCACGCATATGACTATTTGAAGTCAACACAGTAGTTTTATAACAAAATTCATAAACTGTAAACTGTTGTAGGTGTATCCGACCAGAACGGCCGGGTGTGTGGCAAGAGTTGCGCTGTACAGCTGGCGCTTCATCGTTCCGCTGACTGTCTTCGTTGTCTGCTATTGGAAGATCATCTCATCACTCCGACGCAACGCCAAGGTCGGCAACATCGGTCAAACAGAGCAGCATACAGCCGGGCCATCGACATCTGCCGCCGCTAATGCTGCAGCTACTGATGCAAGCAGTCGTTCAAAGCCTCTCAGCAAGACGCAGAAGAACGTCATCAAGACGATGATCGCTGTCACGTGTTGCTTCATCGTATGCTGGGCGCCTGTCCAGTTCCAGCTCGTCGGAATTATGTGCGGCCTACGGGCGTTCAGCTCTTTCAGCGTCTACTACGCCCTAGTACTTGCTGTTGCCAACTTCTCCGCAAACCCTTTTATCTATGCCACCGGCCTGAGAGTCAAGTGCACTACCATACTCGACCGACTGGGGCACCACGAAAATCAAGTGATGAGGCAGACGAGCAATAATGAAACATAAGCCTACTAGCTGAATACGATCTCGCGGAAACGAGCGGGTATTCAGCTGCGTTTCAACGTTACACAGTAGTTGTATATATTGACCACCACATCCTATATGTACGTAAACCTGTGTTATCGTACGTGTACGGTGTAGTTCATACTTCGTGGTCACTGGAAATCTGAAAACAATAAAAACCAGAATGGCGTTTAGTAGAGCGCATACCTCCCCAACCCACCTTGACCTTTGACCTTGACCTTCCAAAATGTAATCACCTCGTCCCCTGTGGCCAAGTGTACGATTGACGAAGTTTGGTGACAATCGGACTTGAATTGGCGCCAGAAAGTTGTTCACAAACATATGGGAGGTAATAAGTAGCAGTCATTATATGTTTGACTATTTGACTATCAATGTATAGTAGTTAGAATGCGAAAGCACTCGTTACAAACAGTGTTCACTGGTAGTTGCGTACATGTATCCACTATCGACCTTTTAAGCCTACGATGTCTGGCGATGCTGCGCATGCAGTCGCATTGTGACATGTGATCGGACCATTTATTTGTTCACTGTTTGACATAGTAGTAACAGCGTTGCGCACTTAAAGTTACTCGAATAGTACGTGGTAACCAGTTAATACTCGAGATGGGTGACTGTTCGAGGGTTATGATTTGGTATGTAAAGAACCAGCCAGGCCAACTGTCCCTCCTACATCTTGGCGGGACGGGAAGGAGTACAATACGATACGATACGATACGATACGGTACGTGCGCTCAAAAGCTGATGCGATGGCGAGCTTAATCTAGCGCACGGCAGAGCAACGATAAAACAAGAAAAAACTAAAAACAAACACCTCGTAGCTCAGAGGTCTTTGTTATAGCCCTCTCTTTGATGTTATCCTTAGAAGTGCTCGTCGTTGCTATTTGGAAATAAAAGTTTTCAGTGCTGAGCAAATGGTTCTGGTTTATCGGACACTTTCCGAATGTTTGCGCCACACGTCTCATGGCCAGTCCAGCGCAAACGCCTTTCTGTAGCCGTCAGCGACGTGTATGGGACCCGTTCGTCCTTGATAGGGTGTGGTCAGGTCATGTGACCCATTAAAAATTTTTGGGGCTCCAGTCATATCACTGGAGCGGCTGAACCTAAAGTCGTCAAACTTTGTACACAGGTAGGCTACATCAATTCTAGCAACATGATGACATAAATGACATCACCCACCACGCTCGATCTTTTAAAATTTTGCCGTTTGCCGTGATGCAGAGCGTCGCGCGGGTTTGTCAGCGACCTACTGGCTCAACGACAGCAGCTCTTATCACACTACTAAACAGCGTCACTGACAAGATAGCCAGCAACGATTATGTGCGAGTATTCGCTCTCGACTTTATGAAAGCGTTCGACACGGTGAGGCATAGCAGACTGATGCACAAGTTCGCCAAGATAAACCTGCCGGATGCAGTGTATAACTGGATCAAATATTTTTTAACAGTCGAACCCACTGCACGAAATTTCAGGGAGAAGTCTCGGAACTTGCCGACATACTCGCCAGCGTCGTCCAGGGTTCGTCCAGGGTTCTGGTTTAGGCCATGCCGCATATGTCGTCAACGCGGCAGACCTACGACCAATACACCCGGGTAACGAGCTGGTCAAGTTCGCCGATGATACGTACTTGGTCATCGAAGCAGACAATAACCACACCTGTGAAGAAAAATTACAGCAAGTTCAGGAGTGGGCCAACGATAATAATTTACGATTTACGATTAAATACCAGTAACTGGCAGTAAGTGTAAACAAGAACTCATCAGAAGATGAGATAGCGGACGTGAACTTTTTGACGACGATATCGCACACACGTAGGCCTACTTCAAAATACCGAAAAAGAGACAAACCTACTT
>Ga0209780_1001015_pt1 | contig 17404 bp, 3 predicted proteins | sample WorMetexBAHAMAS2_FD_187384 | JGI IMG/M metagenome (GOLD analysis project Ga0209780, IMG submission 187384) | Marine gutless worms symbiont microbial communities from Max Planck institute for Marine Microbiology, Germany - Inanidrilus exumae... | ecosystem: Host-associated > Annelida > Digestive...
ATGTAGCACAGTACTGGCTTACATCTTCTATACAGGAGCAGATTCAGAACGTTGTGGTTGGTCGGGGCCTTCTGGAAGACGGTCAAAAATTGTCAGTGAATTTTTCTCGTACATATTTCAGGTAAGAAATTTCCTAGCTTCAGAAGATGGCAAAAAATCGTTGACTGTCCTTACAGCGGTCAAACAAGACGACTGAATTTGCTACTGGTATGGGCATGTCGAGGTTTCTTTGGGGTCCCGTTCGCTGTGGGCACTTCGTTCCCAATCTTTTTTTCTTGCTGTGCCCGCACTTCCATGGCCTCGCGGGCACAACGCTGGACACGTCAGTAAGTAAATTTAGAGAAATACATGCCACCAGATGGCTTCTTTCGCATTCAGATTTTTACAAAATTCCATCTAGGCCGGGGTTCTGCCCCACACTGCTGGGGGAGCTTACGACGCTCCCCAGATTCCCTAGTCGGCTGAGGAGGGGATATCCTCTCCCCATTCCCCACCCTCCTCGACGCCTTTGGTGCCTTGCTCTTGACACCACTAGTGTCGAGTCTCGGTGCCTTTGGCACCGAGAGTGCTCAATTTCTATAGGAACGAGACACTGGGCTTCATCATTACTATGAAAACCTAGTGTGTATAACATTTAGACAGCAGACAAAAATAAGGTTTGCTTACTGTCATCAGAAACAGTAAAACAAATTTGTTCCCATTATGTGACATTTACACTTAACAAATTTCACTTCGCACTACAGTCAAAATCTGGTCACAGTTAATACTACGGTACATCTGGTGCAATACAGTCAATTAATGAAAAGACAATACCACAACAACAGCAAAGATGCAAACAAATCAAGTGAAACCGTTGCATGAAAGAGCATTCAAACAATAAGGCACAGTTTAACTAACAAGCTGACTCACAACCTGCAACAAACATTAAATGCAACATTTGACTACAAACCGATGTTCATGTACCACTGTCTGCACACATACGAAATCATCCACCTGCTACTAGTCCGTGGCATGAAGAAAGACATTCACAGCATGTGTTTAACTGTCCTTCACCACTCCTACGACAGTCCTACAACACCATCATCACATACTAGAACCACCTCAGCATCCACTAAACCTCATGTATCAGTTACTGTAAAACACTTATGTCATGTGCATAGAATTTTTGCAATTTGAGTAGACTCACAAAATTTAATACACACGAATTTATTAAATTTGCCCTTCATCATAACTATGTATGTAAAGGTAAAGGCTTCCCATACTCGTTACCAAGCATTGGGCCCAGAGCAGATCCCAAGTGTATAGGCAGTCAGCCCACAGGTGACTTAAGTCATCCACCCAGCGGTAGGCTGCCATTACTTTCCACCAGGCCAGCCGCAGAGCATCACTGCCCTTTGGCTGGTACTCGTTTTACCGTCCCATGGAGGGTAGAAGGCTGAGTCAACCTGCGGCCTGATTTACAAAAAATCTTACAAAAAATCCTAAGTTTAGCATAAGTTTATCCTAAGTTATAAAGTTAAGATTCAAAGATTTTTATATGTAATTTACTAAAGCAATCTTGAAACTTATTAAGTTCTTCCTATATATATGCAGACAATTATGTGAAGAAATGTTACGTTACTTTTGAGAAATTGCATTTTTCTTATTACGTTGATCTTAAGTTCTGCATAAGTTCATCCTATGTTTTTCTTACGATTTTCCCAAGTACCACTTTATCCTAAGTTTCTCCTAATATTTTTTTGTAAATTGGGTCCCTGGGTGGCTAGTTACATACCGAAATGAAGTGCCACCACTGGGAGTCGAAACCAGACACGGTAACCCATCTCAGTACTAACCGGGCTCAGCGTAGGTTAACTTCATTGATCGAGACCAACGTGTTACCACTACGCGCCACATGTACAGAATAAATTAACTGGAAAATACGCCAAATAAAAATGCAGCGAATTTTCTACATAAGAAGATTACGAAATTAAGATGCAGCGAAAATATAGTCTTTTACAGTAATACCCTTTACACTGACTCTCCAATACCAGAATCTGACTGATGAGTACCAATATACATCTAAAATTTCAGCAGCAGAAGTCGTATCCAAAGTAATTTGGCATGAGGCTGCATTGCCGTCTTGACACCCTTCGCAGTGGCGAATGGATTCATCCGATCTTGACCCCCGTCTAATACATGGTTGCTTGGACCCAAATAAATCGGCCTCCTAACGGCACCTTTATCGGTTCAGCCATTTTTGCTCAGCTCACCCGTGTGCCCAACACAGGCGATGCAGCCTAAAAATGGGACAAAAAAAGACTTGAATTGACCATAATTTTACACATTTTCTCCGTATTTTATGATCTCAGCTACATGTATACTGCTTACATTTTTGTTATTTAACTGGATTATTTTCCATGTGCTCAGGACTGGTTTCAGAGCAATTTAACTACACAACTGGAATACCACTAATACTTCGAGTTGTCAATAACTGGTCAACTTTTCCAGGTGAGACTAGACTGTCAGAACAGTCATGACTTTACCGTCATCCAACAAACAGCGTCAATATAGTAAAGCAGTGCTTCTCAACCTGGCAGCCACCAGTGCACACAGCATTGTATAAGGGTACAATACCAGCAATTAAACTAGACTAACTACAGAAATTAACGTGCCTTTAGCACAGCCTACAATGACAGCAACGTAGTAAGTAACTGTTATGAAAACACATTATATGACGGCTTTAGACGTTTCAAAGGATGGTGTCAATCGTCAGAAACTGACCAACTGTTCCTTTAACAGTAGCTGTTCATCTGTCTATTTAGTATTTTGTAATAAGTATTAAACAGAGATAGGTCTCAGGGATGAGTGGACATTTTGCTGCTCAAGCTCTGCTCAAATGGTGTGGCCATAATCCCATGCACTGCAGTCTGAGTCGTCTTTGCGATACTCCTACGACAATCTGCATCAACTGCTTTCAGATCTTTTTTATCCAAGGGTCCCTTCCCAAGACCACAACAGTCGGCATACTGCAGCCGCATAAATATCAGAATCAGAATGTATCAAAAACATTCTGATAAAATACAGCGGTGGAAAGCACTGCAGATCGGCATAAGAGTATTGCAAAGACAATGCAAATTGCAGTGCATGGATTTCGGCCACACCATGTGAGCGGAGCTTCAGCAGCAAAATGTCCGCTCAGTGCTCAGAATTGCTTGTTCGATACTTACATGCATCACAGCTGGTTGGAAATTACTTTGATCTGTCCCTGGGACTGTGTCGTTGGTTGTCTCGGGGTGGTGCCATCTCAAATATCTTGAGGTCAATGTTTGGGTTGTTGGTGATTTGAAGCTGCGACATGCTGAGCGGAGAAAGAAAAACGAACTGACAGTCGCGTTTCTTCTCGGCCGCCCGCAGCATCATATCCATGCACATCCGCCGGTTGACCAGGTCCATGTACACGTCAAACTCATCCAAGCATCGGAACGGCGAATCTATCATTTCCCACAGCGACAGAATGAAGCATGCCGTTGCGTAGGATCGCTCGCCACCGGAGAGAGTTCGCGTGCTGTTTGAGGAAGGAACAACGTCACACGACGACTTGTTTCTGACGTCGGTCTGCAACATGGGCTTGATTGTCTCCTGAGAATGTGAGATATCCAACTGTCCCGAGAAGCACGGGCGCACACAGACATGTCGATAGAAATTGCACCGTAGAATCACCGACAGAGAATCGCGCATGCGTATATACCAGCGCCCCCGCTCCGCAAGCATCGACGCCAGTTTGTCAAGGAAGCAGGCAAGCTGATGCACTTCCTGTGAGACAGACTCGAATCTTTCTCTTTTCTCGAGGTAGATCTTCTGGATCTCATCCTGGTCGCCGTGGTGCCGCTGCTCTATGCTAATCTGCCGCTGTATATGACTTATTTCACACTCTATATTCTGTGCTGTGCGACGTGTCCGTATCTTCTTCACACAGATCTGTGATGCCTTCGAAGTGGCGTCCTCAACTTCTTTCTCTGCCTCAGAGTGTCGTTTCCTGATGTCGGCCAGTTTTGCCTCGAACTCTTTCATCTTCTGTTGGTAATGTTTAAACTCCTGCTTGGCTCGCTCCATCTCGCTGTCAATTCTAGCAAGTTTCTCGCGGTAAGGGTCCAACTTCTGTGCTGCCATGCGGATGCGATCCTCTACGTTGTGTAGGTCGTTCTCTAGCGTCTCAAGCTGACGTTTCTCTTCGTCCACTTTTTTTGATAACTCTTCCTTCTTTGACTCCAACTCGTTGATCTTTTGGTCGAAGTTTGCAACCTCGTCCTCCAGTGTTCGGACATCAATCGGGGCTGGGTCTTCGACGTTCTTGAGCTCGTTTATTTCCTGGTTAATCGCATTCACCTGTTTCTGCAGTCTCTGCAGCTGTGCTATGGTTTTGGTCAGCTCCTTCAACAGAACACACATGTTCAAACAGTGAATCTTGGTTAGCAAGGATGCCCTATTTTCTTCCTCTAATTTTTACTCCATTCCCAACAAATGGGCAAAGTACTGTGATCAGTGTGTCCGTATGTCTGTCTATTTCTTTGTCTACCTGCTCACATATCTCAATAATCAAAGTCCAAATTTCACTTCTGTATGTTACCTGAGGCTGTGGTTTGGTCATCCGCTGATGGCAATGCAATACGTTCTGTACTTTTGGTTTTGTGGATGATCCTATGTTTTCACATAATGGAGCAAATGGGCCAGAATCAGAGACAACACATACACTTTGTCCAGTTCGTGCATGCTGGCACCTGAGGGTGAAGTCTGCCATCCCAGACTGCATCTTGTTCCATCAGAGAACATCTGGGAATAACTGGAAATGGTACAAATTGTTATAGGCGGATGCTTTTCCCACTACCCAACTAACAGTATAGTAAATCATGGACATGCCCTAAGCCAACTCAATGCAGAAGAAATGTTACAGCCACAGCACATTTGCAAGAACACGTGGAAAGCCATACACATAACAGTGATGACTCAAAAAACACCCACAGAGTTGAAACCTCGGCAAAGGTCAACTCCTCCTCCTCCAACTTTAAAAACAATTTTCCAGAGGTCAAGGGTCAAATGAAAAATTCAACAGGTGGCAGTAAATGCCAACTCTGATCTTTTAGACAACTAAAATTCAGGGACTTTCGCCGGTCTCAGCCTCCAATGTACAGGACTTTTCAAAACCAAAAAACTATTTCTGGGACTGTGAAGTAAAGCGAGAATGGAAAATGAATCAGGTTCAGGGGCCATTCAGGAACCACTGGAACCATGTGAGTCGCTGGTATAAAAGAGTGAAACCTGTGAAGACTTCCTGATATTAGCATCAGCTGCACACTGATTTGTTTCAGTTTGTCTCTCTGTGCAGCCGACAAGTGTTCTTTCTCCGCTGTACTTTCACGTATCAGTTGCTCCACGTCCGCTGTCAGGAACCGTGCGCTCTTCTCGCGACTTGGGTACGACCTACGCACAGCCAAGCCAAACTTCAGCATTCGGCGACAGTACGCCAGGATGAAAGTAAAAAGTAATTAAGGCTGCACTGGCATCACAGTTGTCTACACACAAATGCCATGACTATTTCCATCCTGCTCTAGGGATCGTCAATATGATGCACCCAGTGTTATGTGTCAGCGTCTATCTTCTAATAACCCAAAGACTGATTATTTTAACAACAGCAATCTGCTCATCTATGGCAATATATTAAACTCAACCCTGGCCGCTTTTCTATTCAACAGCCACCCAAAAAAAGAAAGGGATCAATAGGCTCATTTAAATTATTATGCTAGTGCCTACAATACAACTTTATATATATAGATAATTCTTTGGTAGGTGGGCGCGCCCGGGTTAAGGCGCAAACCTCGGCCACTGAGCACGTCATGCTCTACTGCACATGGCGGCCACGTGCGCTGACCACTCTGCCACATAGGCAGGTCAGGTATCAAGTTCACTTACTCTAGAAATACATAATGCAAACAATGCAAATGAGGTGAAACATCAACAACTACACAAAATGCTCGCATTTCTAACGTGCACACTGTCAAGATAAATCTTACATGCAGAAGATTAATAGCACATATTAACCATTTTCAGTCATTATAAGGTCAACCAGTGGTAGCCACTACCCCATTAAGTTGGAGGATTTTACTGGAGCAAAGTACATATGCCCTTGCCGACAGCAACTAGTGAATTTCTATTAGGGAGAAGATGCGCAAGTTCATCATAATACTTAATGGGAGATAATCTTCATTAACACTTTTGGGAGGTTAATTTGCGGTGGAAAAACCGGCCCTAAAACATGATAAAATACACATTAATAACCTAAAGCATGGCTTCGAGTAGAACTGGTCGCCATTCACGGCAAACATTTCGACGTAGTTTACTGGAGGGTTTTCGAGCATGACGGACGTAGCCTGAGCCGTGTCTTCACATAACAAGACAAACTCCACTCGGCGCTGGTCGATGATGCAGTTTGCAATCACCGCGTCACTTATCTCCAGCACCTACATGCCACAATACACACTAACAGCTACAACAACGCATTCAACTGCCCTTCACAGTAACACATGTCCATCACTTGTGCCCCGTATGGGCTCCAAAGCTGTTATAAATCCTGATTCACTTCTTCATTCCAGTGCTATATAAATTGTTTGTTTGCTTCCTTAACTTACTTACTTTCTTCCTTACTTATTTACTTCCTCGTCTGAAAATAGGCCCGTACCATTTCAGGCCGGAAGTCATAAGAGGCGACCAGACCTGGCTTTAGTTTTTTTTGTGTTGCTTTATACTTTGTTATGTATACTTGTCTGCTTTTCTTGTGTCAGATTTAGTTGGTCGGTACTAAGCTAAAAGACTGACTGGGAAGAATGTCTCCAAAATGACCCATTTTGTGTTGGTTGGGACGAAAAACCTTATTCAGTCAATTAATCAATCAGCCCATTCACAAAAAAAGGTGAAGCCACAGAATAATTTTCCTTGGTCAAAGTCAGCACTCTGAGTTCCCTTCAGTGCACTCAAGACTATTGGATGGGTGATAATAAGGATATCTGGTCTGTCCCATTGCCACCTGTTCTCCTTTTTTGGGACCTGGTGTAACTCCAGAAATGAAGGCCAGTTGTGTGCTTCATAACCTCCTGAGGCAAACTCAGCCTCCTATCCTGAGCAGGATGGTAAATGAGTACCAGCCAAAGTACAGTGATGCTCTGCAGCTGGGGAGTAAGGCAAGCACGGCTCATTCCACTTGTGGATTAAACGTCTGGGTGACAGGTAAACTGCATGGTGCCTAGATAGCATGTGCCACACCCAACACCCAAATCCGAACTTTACTTTATACTTTTCTACTACTAAGTACTCATACAAGTTTATTTACAATAGCAATACGACTCTTTCTGAACTACATACTGGCTGACAGCAACAGTAATGTAATTCTCATCCCCCCTGTGAAACAGTGAGTTCTGCTGAGTCCCTTGATGATGACACATGGAACATAGCATTATTTCAATTTTTTTCTTTCTCACGATGCGTCAGTGATGCATAACCTTGTTCTGGCAACATCTTATATATTAAACGTCTTACAGTGTTTGCCAAATCGCAGCAACTACTCGTCGCTTACGTAAGTGCAAAACATCGATGGAAAGCTCCTGGCGTCGTCACTGCCGTGAAATGTTTCTTGTGACATCGGGATTCATATTAACAAAAAAATTAGAACTGTGCATTCGACAAACGCCGCTCTAAGTAGGCTAGCAGCAAGGTCAGCAGCGACCTTTGGCACTCCGGCAGCTCCAGCCCAGGCTGAGACAGCAGCATGAACTGGTGTCATGTGACATCAGGACGCCGGCAGTACTAGAAGTGACCTTAAAGGTCACTGGCGATGTCAGCATTCGACACATCATACATGATTACTTATTAACATTTCGCAGTAAGTGTATTATTTGAATTTTATTTCTGAAATACAGAGAGAAAGTGGTCAAAAATAACACTTTTTCATATTCCATTTATAGTTAACACCCCTACTGGTGCTGACCCAGTCGGAATTTTGCCAAAGTGTTTCACGTAAGTAAGTTAAAATTACGTTGTTATCCTATGACTGGTACCAAATTATAGGAGGAGCCTACTGTCTGGTGATCGAGGCACACACGAGATCAACTTAGACAGAGATGTTAATGCAATGAGTCAATTGTCTGGTCACCAACCCAATGAGTTAACTGTTACACCACTACACTATGCAACACACAGAGTAGTAGCACCTACCTCAAGTACTGTAGGGAAGTTGTGCGGATTTCTTGGAACGTTGTGCATTCTATTGAGAAATCTGGAAGTTACTGTCGACGGTGTCGGCTGTGGGGAGCAAACTGGTTTTGCAATCTCTTCAAAGACCTTCTCATCATGGTAGTCAGTAACACAGAAAGCGTTCATCAGTCCAAGGCCAATGCACTTCTCAACAGCCAGCGCCCATCGCGGGTCTTTCAGTTTGATGTTGGCACCGACTGGTCCACGTGGCTTTGCATGAAATCTGCCTTTTTGATGTGCATCCTCAATTCTTCGAACCAGTTCTGGCATCCATGCAGCAAAGCGTCGCAGGTCATTGCCACGTGATGACTGCAGTTCCCTCAGCTTTCTATCAGCTGCGTCATGCCTCCGTCGCAGCTGGCACTCCTCTGCTTTCAGCTCGGCCACTGTTTCCTGTTCAGATGCAACTGCTTGCCTGAAATGACTTACACTAACTTCTAGGGTGCGACAGTGAGTACTATGGTCCTTTACCTGCGCTTCTAATCGTGCAATTTGCTGCTCACGTTCGTGGCGGACGGCACCGTAGTCAATCTGACTGCTGGCACGTATCTCATCAATACGTCTGACAACCTGACTTCGATCTGTAACAATTCCTCGCAGTTCATTCTGCAGCCGTCGCAGAGAATCACACGCAGCCTTCGCCGCCTGCTTCTGAGCAGTAACTGCCGACTTTTTCTGTGCTAACTGAGGTTCAAGCTCCATTGCCTCATCACCGGCAGCTTTCAGTTCGTCCTGTACACGGACATGCTCCATCTCCTTGACCTCCAGTTTCTGCTTACTCTCTTCTACCTTCTGAACAAACTTCGGTTTCCGGACGTCTTCCACTTTCAGCTCCTTTACCAGTCCCTCGAGTATCTTCTCTTTCTCACACACAAATGCCCACGCCATTTCTTCCTTCAATCGGTCGATTTTCTCCCGCAGTTTGTCAAGGGAGGCAAATGCATTGTATTTCTGTTCCCACTTAGCAACGTCTGCTTCCATGATCGGCAACACTTCACGCTTGCTCTGGAGCTCAGACATGGCAGCTCTCTTTGACTCCTCCGCCTGCTGGTACTCATTCTTCATCGTCTCCAGCTGTGTCGCTCTCATGAAGAATCGATACATGTCATGTGGTGTTTTCGATATAAGAAACTCCTTGCTTGCATCTTGGTTCAGGATCACCACTGGGTTGTCCACCTATACATACACAAAAAAACAGATGTTAAATTGTAACACCATAACTATTACATGTTATACAAATTCCTCCCACCATTTACTGCTGGTAGTGGCACCAAACCCATGTCTATGAACATAGCCACAGATTTTCCGTGGGTAAAAGTATTTTTCTGCGTAATTTTGTTGTAGTTGATGTTGATGATTTTGTTGCTAGCTCTGCTAAAAAATATATGCACAGTGGATCTGGAAAAACACAAACAAGACTTTGCAAGTTGACAGTGTAGTTGTAGGTCTACTCAGTTTTTGGCGCCTTTGTGTACAATGTGCACTGCTGATGTCTGTATTTTATGTACAGCATTGCAGCAGTTGACAAGATTTCACAGCATTGCTGCGGTAGCGGAGCTTCTTTTTAATGTTATTACCCATGCCGGCTGTATAGCCACCGGCATGGTTAGGGCATTCAGTCGCATCTGTCTGTCTGCGCTGTAAAAGGAAAACAGCTTGAGCTATCAACACCAAACTTGGTACACATAAGCTTATACTCCATAGTAGTCGCAAGGCATGCATTGACCCAGAGGCCAAAAGGTCAAAGGTCAAGGTCACATCGTTACGAAAACTGTCATGATCGCACAGTTGCTAGTGACGCGTGCTGCTACGGCCGTGCTGCTGCTGCTGCCGGTTTGGGTCTGCATGTTGATATGACTGCCTATGTTTTCTAGTTTTTGAAAGTATTTTAATCTCATGGCAGGTTTGGAAAACTATCTGTGAAATCATTTTTGTGAGCACTCATAAATTTATTGCTGAAGGACAGATAGTATGTGAATTTGAGTAATATTGGCATTCAGTTTGTTTGACATTGGAAATCATCTCCTAATCCAAGTAGAAAACTTAAGATCGCCAAGCCACTGCAACACCGGCAGCATGGCGGCGATGACATGGCATAGTGGTAGTGTTGTTGGTCTAGATCAATGAGGTTAACCTATGCTGAGCCCGGTTACTGCGGTTGGTACTGGGATGGGTGACCGTGTCCGGGTTCGACTCCCGGAGGCGGCACTATTTCGGTATGTAACCAACCACCCAGGTTGACTCAGCCTTCTACCCTCCGTGGGGCTATAAAACGAGTACCAGCCAGAGGGTGATGATGCTCTACTCTGCGGGGAGTAAAGGCAGGCATGGTGTAATTTGCAGGTAAAACTGTGTATCCATGTCTGAACGCATTACAGGTGCATTGCGTAATGCGCTATACAAATAGACGTATACTTTACTTTTTTACCACTCTCCTAGGTTGAACGCATTGCCAAATTTCACCTTTATCAGTATGTACTGTCGCCCATGTGGGGCAAAAAACTGCCTAAAAGATGCGATATTTGCCAAACATTCAAGTTTGTATTTGTAATATCAAGCTTTTCACAGTCACATTTGGAGTTAAGTAGTCGTCATATAGTCTGTTCTGATGACCTTGAGTGACCTTCATGGTGATTTCACCTATTGTAAAGCTTTTAAAGTTCAAGTTCTTATTTGGCTGTGCAGCACTACACAATTGTTAATGCATGATCTGTCTGCAGTAGCTAAATGTGTTGTTTTATGCAAGGCAATCCAGAATAGCAGACATCGCCCACCATGGGCAGTTCAAAATGTGCAGAAACTGGTTTGCAGTTGTTTCCCAGAAAGTCACTTTCCCGGTAAGACGTTTCCCGGTGCACTCTCGGCTCGTTCTTGTTCAACGGCAACTTTTCCGTGGTCTTCTTTTATAACCGATCGCTGTTTACTACACGCTGACTATCGGAAGTAATTAATGTTCACATTTCTGTGAAAATGAGCGAGTCATCACTGTGCCGTCGCAACCACACAGAGAACACAAATGCTGCATTTCGTTATTAAGATGCTGTAGTTGACTACTCAATACTGCCTGAAACTGAATAGAAGTGAACATGATCAAAGACGGTTGCTGGCGTAAACTGCAGCAAAGTTAGAGGCACTGCTAACAAAACCTTATGCGGTTCAGATAAACCAATCTCAGTACAACTCGACTAACACTAAATCGCCACATATGTTAGCTGACAGTTACTTTCTGTGTCACATTCCGGGTCGGGGAAATGTCTTTTCAGGAAAGCGACTTTCCGGGAAACCACTGTAAATCCAGAAACTCAGACTAACACAAAGCCTTACACACACAACACACAGACGTGGTGATCACAGCAGTACTTCACTGTCCTCCCAGGGTTGGCAGACATGTTCTGTATATGACGTGACTGCGAATTATTGTTGTCTAGAAAGAATGGTGAAACGTGTGCAGATGCGAACGCCGTCCAACACACCGGTGACTCCGCCTAATTTCCCGGACGCGCTAGCGTCGCTGGCCAAGATGTCGACAACAGACAGCAGTTCATCGTCGACGTCGACAACGACGACGCAGGTGACACGACAGAATACCATGACGTCAGCACCACTGTCATCAGGAGCTCATTAGCACATCGACACGCACGTGTAAGACCCTTGCTTTGCACTCGTCCTGATTTGGATGTGAACACTTTGAGTGAGTGCAGTGGGAGTTGTCGTTGCCACGCACTAACTCAAGTACTGAACTACTAGCGAGACAATACTTGGTCAGTATTTCACCGACAAATACTTGTTTCTCATTGCTTCACACAGTGTGACGTGTAACGGATGGTACAGCTGCCCAGTGATGAGACTGTCCAGTAGCTTATCACGGTACAGAATGTAACAGCTGACCCACAAGTGCCGTGGACCGTACTGAACTGTGCTTAGAGCGTAACAGGGGTAAGGCTGTTATATACTGTATGGAGGGGGGCTATAGCTCCCGAGTCATGGCGAGCCCGGTAGCGCGAGCCTATAGTGGGGGTCTGTGGGGGCTATGCCCACAGTTGGGTCCATTGGCAAAGCCCCTGGAGCTGAAAGCAGTTTAAAAACTAAGTGCAATCTGGATTTATTTGCCATTTAGATGCTTTCAGGTATTTCGTCCATTACGCTACTGCTTACTTGTTATATACCTATGCCGCTAATGCAAAAATACATATTTTGGGCGGTAAAATGAATTTATTGGAGTCGTGTTTTGAGGGTTGGGTCATTTATGTTTGGGGTCTACCTGTGGAATTTGGGGGGTTTACTCACCAAGTCCCCTTGTCCTCGTTCCTGAGCGTAGAAGTAAAGAATACAAAGGGGACGTTTCAGACACGAGGGAGCGATTTTTGCATCATTTCCATAGGAAAAAAGCACAATTAAAAGTGTCACAAGAGGCCATCGTGATTACCAAAATGTTTGTGGAAACCGTTGGGCGACAGAGCACAGCTGGGGAGCTTCTGGCCCTCCCCAGACTGTTAGATATTGGGAGGGAGCTCATTGCTCCTCCACAAGAATCAGCCTTTTGGCCCTTTGAGCCTCAAACTTAGGCCATTTTGGGCCTTGCATTCTACGTGACGTAACCCTGAACATACACTAGGCAGAATGGCGTAGGATGTCTGCAGGAGATTGGCGAGTGTGCCGGTCACTGTATTGTGAGCGTTGATGTGAATATCTAAGTCGGTGATACACTGTGTGTGTGTGTACATATGCAGATGAATGACATGGATGTAACATGCTATCCATTGACTTTGGCCACACCCAGTTTTCACTTAGTAACCAATCGATATTTATTACTGGCTCAGGTAGCTGTCGGTTAACATATATATACCTTGCGCTATTGGACGTCGTCAGCTGAGATAGCAGATTTGTCTAGTTATCCCATACACGTGCCCATTATGCGATGTTGGCGTCAGTCAGCTGTGCTGATGCATGAGACGGTGTGATTAGTTTGATTGAAATTTATACGTTTCGTAACTTATTTCATTCCAGTAACTCGTTACTAAGTATAATAATAATAATAAGTGATACATTGGTACACGAAATTGCGTTTTTTGTTAATGAGGCTGCTTAGAGGAATATTAATTACTTTGCCGTGGGGTTGGTGCAAAGTATTACAGTCATCGTGGCTGTCCACTCACATATCTTGAAAACCGCGTGTCCAAACTTCACTAAATTTTCTGTGGCCGTGGCTTGGTCCTGCTCTGACGACAATGCAATTGTGCAATACATTATGTACTTCCTGTTTTGTGGATGACATCATGTTTGTTCTCACCTAATGGGACCACTGAGTCAAAATCAAAAACGATGATGTTATGAGTTCGCCAGATGGCGACACCAGGGGCAATGTCTGGTATACGCAATTGCCTTGTTGAAATTTTTTGAACAAATGTCGACTATAACAGTAATTGTAATTTGCCATTTTTTGTCTGTGACATCATTGACATAACTCCTGCAACATGAAAGTATGCCCGAGAAAGACAGTACTAGTGGTTTTGAATTGCTGGCTTTAATTTATTTCAGTCAGTTAGCATTTAAAGACTTTTGATTACTTTGGTAATTGTTACAAGTGCTAATTGGAAGCACCCATCATGTCACTGGATTTTGCTGCTAGTTACATAATTTGAGAATGCACAAAACAACTTGTTTTGTTGCCTTTGTGATGTCTGATTTACTGTGTTTCAATCCATTTTAATTTTAATCAGTTAAAGATGTTTGATTACTCGTTACAAGTGCTAGTTGAAAACAGTCGTGTTTTTGCTGCTAGTTTTTAAGTCAGAATATATGAAACAACTAGTTAGGTCGACTCCTCTGAGTCAACCTAATAAAGTGGGTCTCAAATGTCCGTCCGCCCGTCTGTCCATCCACAAAAAGTTCGATTTCAATGAAATTTGGTATGTAGGTAGAGGTCAACGAGTGATGCATGACGGTATGCAGTATGACCCGATCCAAGGTCAAGGTCACGAGCCCTTCAAAGTCGGAAATCGGCCATTTTCAAAGGCTATCTCCTCCTCCATTTATAATGCGGGCTGGATATTGACCACGGATTCTTAAATTAGGGGGCAATACCTAAAGCTTATCGGGGCCGGATTTTTGTCCTAGTTTTTGTGTCACGTGACTTTGAAATTGGCAGTAAGTAGGAGTCGACCACCAGTCCCATACGTGGCTAATTTATTATGGCTTTTTCAAGCAATTTAGATTTTTTGAGTTACTATGCACAGGTTTCGGTCAAATGGTTTCCCAGCGAGCAACCTTTGAGGATAGCTGGAACAACACTTGTTATACGCTGGCCAAACTGCAGTGTCAAGGCACTGAAGGGTACACAACGGGGGCGCATCTCCACATTACAAGGCTGGTACACAACTGTGCATGACAATAAGGACGTTTAAGTTGACACAGCTGTAGACACTATGCTGGTCGCATCTAGCGGTAAGCATAATGTAACGGTTTGGCGTCCGTCTGTCGGCTAGTCGGCGCATACTTAACATCTCACCACTCACCAGGGGGCACCATGCGACGCGGCCAGCGTACATTTCAGCCTGTGCATGTTTTGTTTCATTCTTGTACATAGATATGCCACGTTTTGGAGAATAATATAAGACTGCTGTACCTGTAGCAAAACAAATATGACAAGGGGTTCACTTCTCATTGTGTCCCCTGCAGAAAGAAAGGAGGGATCTTGTAAATAGTCACCCAATAAATTACATCCTGTTATACAACGGAGTATTTCTATAATAGATAAGTTGTAATGTCCTTGATGCTAGCAGCATAGCCTATTATCGTCTGTCAGTCGTATTAATGGTGAGATGAGTTGGAAGTGTTGGGCCATGACCTGATGAATGTCAGCGACGGATTTTTAACAGCTGTTTTGTGTTGTTTACATCGTAAATAATCGTGATCATGAATATGTTGCACAGTTGCTGTTTCATAAACTGTACGATGGCGAATGAAGTGTTGTGTAATATTGTAAAAATGTATTTGCCATGTGACGACGTATGCTTTGTTATACTGGGTAATGAAATGGCTGGATGCTCAAATTTGGACACAAGATTGTGTGTGTAACTGCAATAAATAAGTCCACTACATTTGATGGGATTCCTAAATCGTTATGCAGTAAGCAGTGTTAAATTACATGCAGCATCATTTGTGCATGTTTAAAGTTGGATTTTTGTATTTGCACCGTTTTGTAGATTTTCTGTGACACGTTTAACAAAACATTTATGACTGGTATGCTAGTAAATTAGCTTTGTGTATAGTGTAGAATTTTGTGACTCTGTGAAGTGTCTTTTTATTAATAAATTTTGTGTTAATGTGTAAATAATGTGTTCATAGTGATGTTGAGTGACACAGGCTTCTGCACAATACATACAGGGGTGCCATAAAAAGGCTTGTGGAACTGAGAAATAGTTGCAGCTGTTTTCAGGAAATTTTCCCAGTTTAGACAATAGACATGTTAGCCACAGATATGAAATGTTTAGTTTTTCAGCAAATTTATTGGTGTAAATTGTACGTTTTTCCTCAAAGTGAACAAACTGTAAGCCTATTTGGGATGTAAAATATTCAACATTCCATCCTCCGAGCTAATCCTTCATCTCTGCTATGTTTATGACTAAAGTAGCATTCTCACTGTGGCCTTTTGCCGTGCATCTTAAGTCCTACCTCACGACCGTCAATGTCCGTTACGCGATGTAAACGGCCGCAGTGAGAACGCTACTTAACACTGCCGACATCATTATGTGTGAGCTGCACCACGACGTAGATTTCATATTATGTGCTTGAAATTTTGGTGAGTTAGCAGCATTTAGGGAGATTTAAAGGGAGTAGAGGGTCCAGGTATGGTACCATGGGTGGGAGGTCCCCGAATGCTTCTTTCAGGTTTTCCATTTCAAAGCCAGACTAACAAAAAATATTATACAACAAGAGTCGTTAAGCACTGATATGTTATAGGAACTGAAGAACAGCAATTATGCAAGATATCACATTAAATTGATAAATAGGTCTTGTAGTGGTTGGTTAGTTTCCGCCCTAGCATAATAACTCAAATGAGCCTCCCCTGTACTTTCCCATTTTTGGTCGTCACTGAACAAAGAGGCAACGAGTGAAAAAATAAACTACGATTAACTAGGCCTACATAAATGTGGCTAAAAGGCTAAAATTTAACAGTCTAAACCAACATCAGAAGTACAAACAGCCAGTCATTTTAATGAACAACATAATTTTCTATACATTTTACTCAACTGACAGTGAAATCAAAATGAATGCAGTCTTACGACAATGACGCTTAGCTAATTACTAGGCCTAATGCTTCTTACACTAGTCAGTCAATTGGCCTATTCATTCAACAGAACGCCTGTTTTGTATGCTGGCTGCCCCTTCATGTTGCCAACGAAACCTACTACTGTTGCTAGCCAATAAACATACTTGTAACTAATGGACAAAAATCATAGACGATTAATACAATTAGCAGTAAGCCTATCACTTTAACCTCTACATTAAAATACGTACCGTAAACCAAATACTGTCCGAATTGACAATCTTTGTAACATTATGAGAGTATTATGCATTAGAACAAATAGTTACAGGTGCTATCATTGTGGTATATTTTAACTGTTCCACAAGCACAGAACTGGAATAAAATGCCAGCCATGTTTTCGGTCCTGTTTGGGTTGTATTTATGTCAAACTACTGACGTCTTATTGAAGTTAGTCTAGTACCAACAGGAAGTGGACTGGGAGTTATCATAATGTTTGATTTTCATGGTCTGCGAATATGAAGGCAATCCATTGGGCGTGTAGATACGAACATGTTAAATATTTAACAAGTGCTTGATGGTCAGCATTCAGGAGTTATCAAGCAACTAGACTAGACTGGCGCATCATGCTCACAGCATTCAGCACGGGATAACATTAGTCTGCGTACCGGTACTGTTTAGGTTTCAGTTCAAAAAATTCATAACATGAATTCCAAAATGATTAAAACGTGTAGCACAGTACTGGCTTACATCTTCTATACAGGAGCAGATTCAGAACGTTGTGGTTGGTCGGGGCCTTCTGGAAGACGGTCAAAAATTGTCAGTGAATTTTTCTCGTACATATTTCAGGTAAGA
>Ga0209780_1001016_pt1 | contig 17401 bp, 10 predicted proteins | sample WorMetexBAHAMAS2_FD_187384 | JGI IMG/M metagenome (GOLD analysis project Ga0209780, IMG submission 187384) | Marine gutless worms symbiont microbial communities from Max Planck institute for Marine Microbiology, Germany - Inanidrilus exumae... | ecosystem: Host-associated > Annelida > Digestive...
GTAATGACTTTTGACTATGAATATTTCACAAGTCAATTATTCTGCATTTATTATTGCATGTGTAACAAAAAAAATTAATCATACCAATTTGTGTTACTTTCACACGCAATTGACTTAGCTGGACTGGTCTCGGTCTCGGTCTCGTAGTTTTTGATCTGCGTCTCATAACAGTTTTTGGTCTCGGTCTCGGTCTTGGTCTCACAAAGTTCTGGTCTCGTTAACAGGCTTGACTGAAAGCGACTCGTTGCTGTACCGAAACATAGAGAAAGTGGACCTATTAGAATCGTGACAACACTATTAGAACCACGAATGTCTAGCCCCTTACATTAGACGTGCTGCAGTTACGTACTGAATGTAACCGATTAAATAACTCAGCCCGCAATCGTACGGGTACATGTATTTGTATCTGCAAAGACACCGTCAGCGCATCAGCATCTTCTTTTCGTAAACGTCGAAAATCCACATCCGATAGTTCTGATCTAGCTCCATTGCAAAGCCAAACTGTTCTATCGCCACTGTTAAGCTTACTACGTAGTATATCGTCGGTATGCGTAGGCCTAATTGCTAGCTGAAGTCCACGTAAGACATCAAATGCAACGTCTATTTTCAGGTCACCCCCATACCACAAAGTCTCAATACCTGTTAGCTTCCGCATTATGTACATTATAGCCTCTCGCTCTGCCAGCTTCAGCATGAGATGGTCAACAGATTCACTGGCCGGAATCGTTTTTAGTGCACTTGCAATCCAGTCTAGTACGACAGCCAATGCACCTAAATCAACTGGCCCCTTGCGAGGTAAACTAAATTGACACTTTAAAAACAGACTCAAAGACAACGTTAGCTGAGTGACGGTTATAGGTTCTCTGAACCAAGACCTGCAGGTTCCCGTTTTGCGTAGTAGCAGAGTCAGTCCAAAGAGTGACACAACGTCATCATCCATCAACTCAATAAACTCGTGATACATGATGGACACACGTGGAATATCGCAACTGTCAGCACCGATCAGATCATGAATTCTTTGTTGACACAAGTGATTACATTGTTCGTAGAGCTGGCATCTGTACAAGTACAACGCAATTAAGTCAGATCTGTTATTCACAGCTATAGCCTTCGTGTCCATGGGCGGTAACAGATGACGATGTGTTAGCAGCTGTTGAAGGGACAACTCCGACACGAAGTTTACCATTTGTCTTCTATCAATGCCTGAAGTAATGTTATGCGTTACAATGACGCTCGCATTTCCTCCATGACGGCATAAATTATTGGATAATTTACACAGCATCAAGTCACTGGTAAACAAACGTTTAGATGACGAAATTGTACTGAAACACGAATTCAATTCTTCACGGAGATAACACTGTGTTGTTAGAACTGCTTCTTTTTCTCGAGCTCTCGGTACACAGTGACATTTCGCAACAAGCAAGTGTTTGATGGTGAAATAACAGGCAAACAATTCCAAAGTAAAGACGCTAACTTGTTCTGCTGGCTGCTTTTGCTTCAATGCTGCTGTTAATATATGCTGATAGAACACAGCTAAACCCAGTGCAATATCGATGTTGTCGTCGATTTTCGGCAAAAATTTTCCCTCCACAATATGTGAAGTGCACTTGCAGCGGTGATCTTGTAAGTTCGTAACCAATGTAAGATGATCTATCGCTAGCTGGCATTGCCCTGTTATGTAATACAAAACTGACAAGTACAGCAGTGCCAGGCATCGGACTGAATCACGTTCAGGGTTATTACACTGCAAAGATCTCTGTAGAGATAACTTCGACAATTCAACTAGTATAAGTTCGCATGTGTTGCGATGTTTGTTGGCGACAAGTTCCATTAAATTAACAGATGTCTGGAAATTCGACAGACTATGTAACTTACTTGATTCGAGATTCGAGATTTCATCAGCAGACCTGCATGAACCACGACTTACATGTGTAACAAAATCATGCATTATTGTTTTGTAGTATGGTTTTAATGAATATGTGCTCATTAAAATCAGTATGAAAGCTTGTAATGCATGCTTATCAATGTGTGGTAGGCTTAATGCTATTGGGGAAACTACCTGATCTTGCACAATTGACCGACACTCGAATGACGTTGTTGTAAAACAATAAATCATTGGTACGACGCAGCAGCTAGCTAGCAACGCGGTCTGCTTCACGAGTGTGCTGCTACACACATGGTCTCTCCAGTGCAGAATGGCATTTAGCATATCATTTGGAATTTCACCTGTTATCAGATCGCTGCAAAAGATCGAAACACTGTCTGGACAAAGTTTGGCACATTTTACTACGTAACTGTTAACAAACCACTGAGCCAAACTGTCTTCTGTTGACGATTTCAACACAGCTGAAATTGTGTCAGTGATGAACTTATCGATGTGAAAATGTACTCTATTAATGAAATAATGCTCGCCACGCCACTTAGTCAGCCATTCTTCTAGAAACTGCAGTAAATAAAGAAATTTTCTGACAACAGTGGATCCATCATTCCACCAATGTTGTGGTTTCAGTTCACAAGCCCACAACATCAACGTTTTAATGTGGTAGTTGCTCAGCGTGTCTGCTCCGCAGTTAACAGCACTGTCAGTCAATCTCTCTGTCTTGACAAAAATTCGTAACATGTGATAGATAATCTGTTGTTCTGGCATCCAGCTGTTTAACAGTACAATTTCGGCGCGTGAAAACGACAGTCTCCACTGACGTTTGCTCATCCATTCATCTTCTCGACACTGACGATGTGCCACGCCAACCAAGTCGCATCCTTTGCCGATAACACAGTCGGCAGTTGCTGAGTCTGGCCAGCCGTGGTTTCTGTGGCGCTTTGGCCAATCTGCGGCTTGTGGCGGCCACATAAAACAACGTATGCACGGTACAGTGTCAATCATAAAACCCGACTCTCTCAAAAAAATCGGGGGAGAATATCTAATGAACATATAGGCTGGTCCGTGAATTTCGATTTCATCGTCGTCGACAAGATGTAGCTCATTGTTCAGCATAGCATCTGCACTGCTGATATGTTCGACTACTATGTACTTATCGTTACGTATGTCCCTTGAAAGTACGTACGTAAGGTTCACGTATACGTATCCAGGTACACGACTGTCGACGAATTCGTAAACTTTAACTCGATTTTCGAAGTCCTTCGGCAGCTGTGTTGGTGGTGGATGCGACTGTGGTATTGCCAGTTCATTACTGTAATGATACATAACATCTGTGTCGCCGACACATGACAACATCGGTTCGATATAAAACTCGGCAACACTGCCCGTGATCATTGGAAATATCTTGCACGGGAACCCGTCAACTGGATGACTTACTGGCCAAGGAAGTCCATGAAAGAGCTTTGCGAAGCCGAGTCGATGTGAGGAACGTCTTCGACAAGACTTTTGTAGAAATTCCGAAACCATTTTCACTTTTCGATTTTCTTCGTCGTCAACCATTGTTGGTCGGTTTTCTGTCAAAGCAAAGCATCGTATTCGTACTACGGTGCGGTGCTTGTATATAAGAAAACAGCTAACCTTGCGCAATAAGTTACGACTATCTATCACAGAGTAGCATGGTAGTGCTTACACGTAAATGCGACCAGCTATTCCTATGAAGAATAGCAAAATTGGGGGTATCAGAACTCCGAAATCCGTAAACCGATTGTCACAAAATTTGCCATAGATGATTACGTCGGCGATATGACCCCGCATGCCAAAATTTAAACCGATCGCCTCACTGGGGGCATCCCGGCAAATGAGTAAAATGTCACTGTCGCGTGGTTTTTAGTTTTTCCTTTTGTATGTGACCCCAAAAGTTACTGTATTTTCCTAGACAGATAAAACTACAAAAGTTTCCGATTTCCCCATTTTTACCCCCCCCCCCAAAAAAACACCGCCAAAGAGGTGTGAATAGCCATTTTCAAGCCTAACGCTCAAAAACTTGCATATTATCGAAACTGTTGAACCGATTCCAAACAAATTTTGCATCGAAACAAAGACCACCAAATACTCTCCACGGGTGGTCCAAACAGGCGTAAAAAACAAATCCAAGTGACGGACGGCAACGGTTTGACCAATCGGTGCGAAATTTGGTACGTTAACGCATACTGACTCTCAGACTCATACTGGCAGGTAAAATTTCGAGCGTATAAAAATCCAAGGTGGCGGACGGCCGTCATCTTGCAAAATTGAAAAATGGCCACATTTCGGCAATAGTTGGACCGATTGGCACGAAAGTTGACAAAGTGACGCATATTTACCATCCCAAACGTATCGGCAGTTAAAATTTCACACTTTTCAAAATCCAAGATGGGGACTGCCACTATCTTAAAAAATAAATAATGGCTATTTCTCTGCAACGGTTTGACCAATCAGCACTAAATTTGACAAGATGATGCACACTGACCCCCAGAACTGTAGTGGCAGTTAATCTTCGAACTCTTAAAATCCAAGATGGCGGATCGCCGCCATTATAGAATTTAAAAATCGTCATTTCTCCGCAATTGTTCAAGCTACGCAATTACGTTTGGTAAATTCATGCTCCGATCCAGTAAGAACCCCATGGGTACATAAAAATTTGAATTTTTAAAATCTAAGATGGCGGACGGCAGTTGTTTAAAATTTATTAAAACATTTTAAAATCGCCATGTCTCCGCAATACCCACATGATACTCTTCAAAATTTAACAAGAGGCTCAGCTACCGCAAAGGAACCGCGCGACGCGCTATGTTAGTAAACTCGTGCTAAGTTTCACGAGGCATCATATGGGATTTACTAAGTTTTCAAACAGCAAAATTGACCTTCAAGGACACTGGCAATGATACCATTCGATAGGCCGCATACGATTTCCTATTAGTGTTCTGTTGTAACTACATGTATGCCTCTAACTTGCACCGTGAACGAGATGTTATCACTTATTCTTATTTCCCAACTGACATAGTGCGTCGCGCGGTCCGTCTGCGATAGCTGAGTTTCTCGTTATATATGTTGTAAAACTTGTAATTTGTATTTTGTTACCGAATGTCTGATTTACGTAACTACATTTTAGGGCAGTAAATGGCCTATATAAATAAAAAAGCTGATGTACCGTTGGCGCTATGTAAATAAGTATAAAATTTAATTAAAAGCAACAAAGAGACTGTCTCAGCCACTTACAGCAAAGAGACATAAGCACCCTACTTATGCGCCTCGAGATTACGGCACATTTTCATGTACTTTTAAAGGAAATTTTACCCACGCATAAAAGTAGGCTTATTCTGGCTGTCACTCATTTTTACCCGCGCGGCGCTAGCTATGCGCGGGTATTAGTCGTCGTCGTGTGTCTGTCTGTGTGTATCTGTCTGTCACACGCCGGTATTGTGTCAAAACGCTAAACGTAGGATCACGCAAACAACACCATGTGATAGGCTAGCCCAGGGACACTTAGTTTTTTGACGCCAACAGTCGTTGGTGGGCGAACCCATTCCCCTGAAATTTGCGCTCAAAGTGACCCACTCCCCTTTCGAACACAACAATTTCGACCAATATCGGCTCATAGCATGCACCTGAACCGCGAAAGCTGGCGAAAACAGTTCAATTAGAATCGTGAAATTTCTTACGCAGGCCGAGCAAGTGTAACGATGGATGAAGAGCAAGTACTGCGAGGACGTTGAACAGAGATGAGGTTATGAAGGTATGGAGGTTGGGCAGTTGTGATAACTTTGTAGGTTAGTGAGAGAAGCTTGCGTTCAGTGATTCTGAGCCAGTGGAGAGAGTGTATGATAACAGTGATATGACAGGACTTAGCAGCTTTAACGACAGTACGAGAGTTCTGGATCTGCTGAAGACGGGATAACTGAGACTTATAGGATTTCATAGTAGAGAATTACAGTAATCAAGTTTGGAGTGAACGAGGTAGCAATGGTACAGACAGTTGACGAATCGAGGTAAGGCCGGACACAGCGAAGTTGACGAATGTGATAGCAACAGGCTTGGGAGAGAGATGTAATTTGGCCAGAGAAGGTGACATGTTCGTCAAAGATGAAGCCAAGATTTCGAGCAGAGTGGGACGTGTTAAGTGAAGAGTTGTGTATTTTGGCAAGTTGATTTTTGAGTCCGATGAGCAAGAATTCAGTCGTCGAGGAGTGAGGATGGCGGTGTTCAGTGAACACCAGCAAGAACAAACGCGCGAAGATGTAAATGCAAACGTGTTTGTGACAGTTGTCGGTCTGCGGTTGTCTGTAGTGGAATACGACCCGTTATTCCACACTAGAAACTAGAGATAGGACCGGGAAAGTAGGTCATGAAATAATGTAAGTAAACTTTTTGCCTTGGCCTCAGTATCGATTAAAAATATTGGCCTTTGTCTGTCCGGCGGCCGAATAATAATCATTGTTTACTTACTTCGTCCGTCAATGTCCAGTCCTGCATTTCAGCGTTTTCACAGTTGCGCAATTCAACCAGCAACAACATTTAGCGAGTAAGATAACAGTATACCATACGTGATTTATTGTTTTTCACATCCAACAGACACTTCCGACGTAGACGTCTTCGTTATCATCCAATCTCGTGCATGTATTATAAAATTAAACGTAAATCGACGAAGTTGCTAATTTTCTACGCATCCTATGACTGAATTCGACGAAGTGATTCCGCATGTAGCATTTCAACGCCAATTAATATACTTCACTGAAGTGATGAAATCAGAACCTGTCACGCTGCCGGGAAGTGCAGAAAATGCCGTAAATGAGGGAAGACAGAACCGATGAACTCATTACTGTCACGTTGTAAAAGTCAGCTGTTATGTGTAGGCTACGTCACGCATCACGCACGACTCGGTTGCCTTTTTGACCATCGCAACGCAACCAAGCGTGTCGCCCTATAGAACGCCGTGTGTCGTGAGACGAAATGAGGAAATAAACACAACGTATATGACATACAGGCAACTTATTTCAGCTCGTGGCGATGGGCTTAGTATGATGGTCACGTGAATTGCTGAAACAGTCGTGACTTGGTGACAGTACCGTCAACTTTGGCACTCACATCATCATCATCATCATTACCCACGCAAACGGCATGCGCGTGCGTAGCGTTTTCACCGCTGTATGTCTGTTTGTTTTTCCAGACGATATCTCAAAAATCGACGCAGCTAGGATCGCGCAGAAGATACTCCCTGTGAAGCGTTTATATTCCTAAATTTCGTAAAATTTACCATTTTGGGGTCCCACATCCCACCCCTGCACCGATGAGGTGAAATTTGGCGCGGAGTCGCCAAATTTCAACCCCATGAGTGCAGTGTGTCGCCCCTGCGAGGTGAAAAACCGAAACTTCAACCTCTGAGTAAAAACAACTTTGACGTTTGTCATGGGGACAATCCTGCCGGTAACAAACGACAAACCATGAAACGCGCTTTCACTAATTCGCTGTGCGTTAAAAATTGGCAATAAGCCTGCCATAATTAGTTGTTGTTTTAAAATATTTTATTTTAAATGACCTTCACTACGCCGAATATTTGTGTAACAGCAGTGTTCTACTGCAGTGGCGTATATATGTAGTAGGCCTATTTAGTAGGGGGATGTCAGGATGTGAGACCCTAATTGAGCCAGCGTCACGAGCCAGAAAAAAAGATATTATATGCATAATTTTATTATTTATTGACTTTACATGAAGTACCTTTTACAGCATTTTTTTATTTTCAATAAAGGAGGCTGACTCCATGCATAAAATTAGGAATAATAGGGATTTTGTACTTTTAAAGGGGGACGCCATAGCCTACTGGCATCCGCTAAATAGGCCACTGTTCTACGGAACGATAAAAAGACAAAAACAAACTGCACGATCGTGTGCTATGTATGGAAGTCTCTGAAAGAACGTAACAGGACTGCACTGATGAAAACAGTAATCTAGATCGCCTGGCGACATACTCTCCGGACAAAGGTGAATTGCGGTCACTATACGGCAAGATTTAGGCCTATGTCACTCCACAACCGTCCGAGAAAGGACTGGAAAGACTGAAAGGAATGTCTAACGTAAAGTGGACTACTCACCGTCTTGCACTGAACTCCTCCTTCATCCAGCTGGTTGTCGCTCCGCGCGTAGCCTCCTCGTCAAACAGCAGACGTTCTACTAGTTCCACGTCGCCTGTCAATCATCGCAGGTATATACCCGCAGTCACACAATGTCACTACGGAATTCAGAAGCACAATGCGCGGCGCTTGAATGGAGCCGGCTCACTTGGTCTACAATCTACCACCTCAAATCCGGTACCTCCTGGGTTGGAACCGGTACCTAATCGGCGAGGTCCACCCGCCAACTTAATTGTGTCTTCCTGTTTTTGTTGTCATAATGCAAAGCAAGCAGCTCAGCTGTCGCAGATGGACCGCAGTACGTGCTATGTTAGATGAAATCTTGTAAACTGTTGGACAACTGTTCAAAGAATCGCATTTGAAAGGCCTACAGTAGGTTAATGACCTTGTTGGGCACTCAATGTCATCGGAAATGGCGCGATGTGATAGGTTGTTACGACCTGTTACTATCTGCAGTAACATTGTCTCTACGTTGCACAATTTTCGAGATATTACCACTTTTACAATGTTCGTGACTGCCTGTGACCTTGAGAAGTCCTCCAGTTTCGATGCGACAATTGAAAAATTACATTGGCATTGGTGCACTTCGACAGGCCACATATGATTTCCAATCAGTCTTGCATTGAAACTGTCTGTATCTTGTACCGTTACTGATAATAGTGATATATTATCACAGGCCTATTTATCAAAATTTCATGAGGTCACTTGTCCATGATTACACCCCATTCGTGGGTAATCTATCATGTAGATGCTTATACTCACCATGAACAATCCGTATACCAAATTTGAGATGCCTAGCTTCACCGTTCCGAAGGTATGATGCGGCTAAAAAAAATAAAAATGGGTCACTTGACAATGACCTCGTTCGCCCATTTGTCATTCCAAGGCTAATACTTTCCATGGCCTACATGTGTACAAAATGCGAAGACTAGACTACAGGTAGGCGTGACTTGGGGTAGTTAGGGTCACCCAAGGTCATCGTCAATGTTAACATTTGATACAGCGCATACGACTTCCTATTCACCTTCCATAGGAACTATGTGTCAATCTAGTAGGCCTACTGTTTGTTTTCGAGACATACCGAGTTATTTGTCGAAACTTCGAAAGTCACATCATTTAAAAATTATGGTGCCACCTGACTAAGGGCTTTCTAGTTTTCAAGGGAATTGCTTCGCAGTGGGGGGAATAAGGGAAGTGGCAAAAGCGACAAGAAGGTAAGGGGTCGAGGGACCAGCCACCTCGGTGAAGTAATTTAACCACTGTGATCGCACAGTGTCATATCGCAAAATCGAAAGCAAATGAAACATTTTAACGAATTCGAAAGCAATAATTAGGTTGATGCAATTCAGTATGGGTAATGAAAAATAAGACAATGCATACAGCGAGTGCTGAAGACGTCAAGTCCTTGTAGGCCGTACTCGATATACTTGATAATCATTTCCAGTTTATTTTTCCATTGAAACTCATCGCCGCTGAGTTTGCAGTAGCGCCTACAAGCAAGAAACAACGACATCAGTTTAACCGTTGATAACGTGCGGCACGAATGTGCAAAAGTAACGAACTTTTGGTGATCTCCGTACCTCACCAGCCTGGCGCAAATAATGACTTCAATAAGGTAATACATATTTAGCCTATCAACAATTTGACATAATAAAGCCGAGATACGGTCAGTTTATCCAAGCGTGAAAAACTGTCCTCTATAGAGGACAGAAGTGAGACCGACCGCGTCACTGCATTACCACGCCCACACGCGCTGGACATTGACCTTTGACCTTGAACTATGACCATATAACCTTGACTTTCAATCCAAGGCGAGCTATGGTCATGACCCCCACACACAAAAACTCAAGTTCAAAGGTCAGTCGCTTCAAAAGATATAGTGAAAACAAACGGACGGACAGGAGAACGCTACCGCTTGTTTTATCTTCCTGGCTAACGCGGTCTGCAAACATTGTGCACTAACTCTATGCAACTAAATGGTAGACAACAGGAAACAAAATTGCACATGATTGGCTCAGTTACATATAAAGATATACATGTATACATAATACGTCCAGTGAGTTTATCACAAAACAACTATCATAAAACCCAGTGTACTACAGCAAATAAAATTCTTCAATGACAACGATCAATTGTTCAATAGGCCTGCTATTCTTTTATTTATCATTTATTTGATAACAAAAAATAATCAGAACCGGCCAATAACGTGCTGCCTTTTACATAGTAAAATGTCAACATTTACTTGTCGTTGGCGATCGGATTTGCAATTTTTCCACTTAATTTAACCGTTGTTAACCTTGTTGTAATCAGTAAACGTAACAGACAAGCTAACCAGTCAGAAAATATGAAGTATAAAGATTAGGTTAAAAAAACCACTGAAGCGTACAAGTTCAGTTCGCACACCCTGATAACTTTTACAATAGTATTTCAACATATATGTACTGTGAACAGCTATATATTAAATTAGATTAAACTTCAGTTCATTCCGTGGTCCACGAAAAAACGACAAGTTACGAACTACAACCCGTAAAAGAGAATACAAAAACACAAAAAATCGACTAATGAACAGTGTGTGGCTAAATGCAGTAGTGAAATGAACAAAATTCATAACAACCATGATGCTAGTAACACGTCACTGATTCGCAAAGCTGAGAGTCCTGAAACCAACACATGCACTTTTAATGAATATTCTAAAGAAAGCATAACATATAAATGCATTAATGCACGAAAACGACAGTCAACATTAGTATAAGAAATGTCGTAGCAATAATTCAATATAGGCCCCTATCAGTTCTCTGCGCCTAAAGACTATACTCGGCGCCAGAAGCTTTGCGGTCTCCGGTAAAATCGTCTGGAATTCTCTGACTGCTGACGTAAGATTTATGTTGCTGACCCTCTACGGGATGTCTAGTTCCCATTTTTACCATTAGAATCAATTCAAGTCTTTTCCCTGAACTGTACGGTCCGTACAGGAAACGCACCTACCCAAATTTTCGGCAACGTCCGATGTCCGATATATTTTAGCGTAATAAAACCAATAGTACGCCGCAGTGCAGGTGCTGCCTGTCGACCGATATATGAAAAAAGCAGAATGAATTGGAAACTGAAAATAAGTAACGCGTCAGATAACGATAACGTCACTTATTCGCAGGCACGTGACACCAGGCATCGTCGAATGCAGGAAGTAAACAGCCTGTGCACGGATAGCGGACCGATTCGGGCGAATACTGTATTGTGTCCGTCCTCCTCTAACGACAGTGCAAAATGCTATGTACGGTACTTCCAGTTTAGCGAATGGCGTCATTTTCATATAATGGAACAAATTGGCCATAATCAACGACGATGTGTGTTTCGTCCAGTTCGCCAGGTGGATGCACCAGTCGGACGTCAGAAAACGTTGTTTGGTCGAGTTTGCCAGACAGCGGCACCGTGGGTGAAATCTGATGTCTACGACTGCCTTGTTATTTGCTGTTATACATAGGCGACTACTGCGATGCATTTATCTTTCTGGCACCCTGCCACTATTTTATTTATTCTTAATGCTGCTATTACTTATGGTAAATAAAATATGTACATGTGAAAGTCTGAAGTCTGAAGTGATTATATTACCTTCCGCAGAAAGTCTACTGCGTCCGTAAACGATGTATGGCCCATGTACATCTTCGAAGACTGATATGCCAAGACTAGTAATACAATGCAAAAATACGCTTATTTGTACTCTGCGTACGATTATATAATAATCATAATAGTAACAACAATAATAACTAGAAATGCGTGGCAAACTCTCAAACTCTGGAGTTACTGGACCGAAGTTCACCAAATTTTTACACGGTGTAGCCAGATCATCGTAGATGAACCTGTTTAAATCAAGAGTACAAGAAGTTTCCGAATGCCAGGGCCATGAATTAAAGTAAATAGGCTGATTTCGCTAATTTTCACGCTAAAATGGTTGCCACGGTGACGTCCCTTGAGTGATCGGACAAAGAAGGTCAAATCCGTAATCTACGATCAAATTTATACCATACGGACGTACGGTGAACATTTGGTGATAATTTGTCTTGAAGGATTTATTTCTTTAAAAATGAGGGGGTACACGCCGACGACCCTCTTAAACTCCGGAGTTACCCAAGTTACTGGACCGAAGTCCACCATATTTATACTCAGAATAGCCAGATCATCACAGATGAACTTCCTTAAATCAGAATGGCGATACTACAATCCAGTTCTAAATGTCAGGGCGACGAATAACTTAAAGTGCATAGGCCGATTTCGCCAATTTTGACGCTAAAATTGGTTGCCATGGCAACGTCCCTGGAGCGATCTGAAAAAGGTCACATCCGTAATCTGCGATCAAATACGTACCAATGATGAACATTTGGTAAAAATCGGCCAAGCAGATCCTGAGATAATTTGTCTCATAGGATTTACGAATAAAGGTGAATAGTCCAATTTTGCCAATTTTGACCCTAAAATTGGTTGCCATGGCAATGTCCCTTGAGACATCAGGAAAATGGGGTCACATCGGCAATCTACGATCAAATATCTACCACAAGGTAAAAATTTGGAGAAAATCGGTCTAGTAAATCCTAATTCTCTTTGCTCAAAGTTTATTTTTTTAAAGAAAAAATTAACGCCAGCAGACATACAGCCAGCGGGGCATGCATGCCGCGCGGGCTAAATTATGATATTTTGCGATTGCTATACATAACTTACAGTGGTCAAGTAACCAGTAAATGAAACTTGAAAGAGCAGCCTGACGTTACTGTTTGCAAGTCACTATTCAATAGAACTATCAACCACTGTCTACCTGAATGTTGTGTCCAATATGTCCGTGAAATAGAACATGTTGGACGTCACGGATACGCGACTCTGTAACAACACATCGTTTTGAGCAGTTTGTAATTTATCGTGATAATCGGATGATGTTTACTGCGCTCATACCTCCGCGAAACCTGAAATTTCTGCATTTGAAAGAAATTATTAGGCCGCATCGCATGCACTTACTGCATAAGATGCGGCCTATTGCTACACATGTCGCACGTAGCGTGGTCCGTGCGTCTGTGTATTAGTCACACGGATGTACGGTGCAAAAACGGCTGAACCGATCGAGGTGCCCTTTGAGAAGATGACTCAAGTGAGTCCAGTGAACCATATATTAGATGGGGGTCAAGATCGAACAAATTTATTTGCAGCCACAAGGGCCACAAGTCGGCGATGCGGCCTTTTGCCAAATAATTTTAAACACTTGTTAATTTACGTACTTGTAGTGTGTGAGATCTACGCACGTCTGTAGCTAATAAAATGTTGCGTTATCTGGCGACCGGACTACATATATAAAAAGAGACTGGTGTAGTCAGGATTTTTGACTGGTATTTGTTTACCTTCACGCAAAAGACTAAATATAACCATCTGTTGCTAAGTTCGGGAAGTAATAGAATTTTGATAATCGGTTAGCAATTAGCTAAGTTATGGGCAACTATAATATTATAATGACATCTTTCTTTCGGACACGGTGTATATTGTACAGCATATTGTAAGTGTGCCCCTATCCGATCGTTGACAAAAAATTCATCCTTAATTGGGTCCCAGGCTACGCCCATAGACATTATGTAGCTATGTCGGCTATCCAGCGAACGATTAAATCGACGTATAAATGGGCACGCCGGACGGGAAGCAGCATCGCTGAACCACTTTTAATTTAAAGGTGCTGTACGGCAAAGTTTAATTGTTATTTGCCGTAGTGTCTCTGTGGTACGCAATGTCCGAGTTGTCAGTGATTCAGTGATTTCTTCTCGTCACTCTAAATGATCGTAAAAGTAAGTGGAAATGAACTAAATCGGACCTTCCAACACCCCACTCCATGCCCCCCACCCCTCGGCTCCTGTGGCGTTTGCTGCACCGTCTGTACCTCCGTCGTGCAGTCTACGCCACTCTGCTTTAGTGATCATCAACTACTTGTACCATTACGTAGGCCTACGACAACAGTTTGTTTATATTCAATGAAAACAACTGCAGCTGAATACAACAAACATCATCAGTCATCGTGATTAACATGATCATAATCGTTATCGTCGTTGTCTCCGATACATACGCGGTTGTGGTGATGAAACACACTGTGCAGCGGCAGTGAACCGGTTTGTCTCTTTACCATCATGTCTCGCAACTTGCACAAACCACAACCGTTCAACTGAGCCAATATGAAAACCTTTATTTCACCATGAAAATGATAGTTTGATAAATAAATAAAAATGCAAACAAAATACAATAATAAAAAGGGAAAAACTACCTAACTAACTGCCTAACTAAATTCGAAATCTTTAACTTTCTCTATGGACCACATACATGCGTCAGAGAACTTAAGTAAGCAACGATGTTCTAAAACGTTGACAATGACAACCGCAGCAACGTGGCTCGATGCATTCGAGGGTTCCAAGACCAATACCGCCATCTTTAGTGGTCCAGGTGGAGCAAACAGTCCGGCGTGTGAGTGCGTCCGGACAATAACATTTGAATTAAATGACCGTTGACTTAGAAATTTATAGGCTGGTTCACCGTGTTACTATGGCAAGTTCGAAGGTCAATGTCATATGTTAAAGTTCACATTCATAGAAGTAAAATACGTTGCTGCCATAGTCGGTACGACCTCGAGCAAAGGCTTTCTAGTTTCAAATGTTGCTGCACATACTTACTTGGGTCTGTTCATAATTTTTCGTCCCGCTCAGTAGCACGTTGCCATGTCACAGCCCATCATAAGCGAATGCAACTCCATTTAGAAACACCAAAAGGCGTACATACGTCATAATAAAACAGAAATCGCCAACATGTACTGACCTTGCCACCAATGTCCATTATTTCAACCTCGTCGAGATCTACACTGTGAAAGGCCGACGTTAATGGCTCACTGTTTCGTTCCTACGAACACCGCCAGACGACAGCACTGCAGATGTTAAGGCTATCACAATAAGAGCGAAGGACCGATTATATACGGATTAACAGTTTTTAAAAATGCACAAACCATGTTAGGTCATCGCAAGAAGAGGGTACAGATTTTAGGCGAAAGCTTAGTAAACTGCTGAATTTCGTACCTGTATTAGTCGTAGGCCGGGATGAAACACGACGAAACCATTATGATTAATTGCATACGCATAACCATTAGCACCAAGCTGCAGGTAAAATGACACAGAAAACAACATTTCACAAACATGTGCACGCTTGTATATAAACCACAAAGAGTCAAAACTATACAACAGCAACGATGAGGCCTATATGAATAAAGTCACAATAAAAAGAAGTTAATTTGAGCTGCAATCTGACGTAGTAAATCATCGTACAGGTAAATGTATAGGCACATCTACAGAAAAAAAATCAGCTGACTAGTATGACGCGGTCAAAAATTGCCTGCGTTAATGAACACTAGACCCGCGTTGCGCCGTGCTTACATACCACCGCTTTAAGCCACGTCCACACCAGCAACAATGTCGAAGCAACGTTCAACTTTGTCGAATTAACATTCGACTTTGTAGCATTCGACAATGTTGTTTCAACACAACTTGCATAAGCTTGCTTGCAGTGGACGAGGTGAGCGTCGAACGGTCGATCTCGCGACCTCTCTGTGCCGACTGCGATACACTACTATTCTAGTAAGTAAATCTACCCCAGTCCACCGCAGCCGCAATCATTACCAATTTTATCAGTGAAAAGACAAAAACAAACCCGGTAGCGCGGAACGGCATCAATCAGATGTTTGACAGGTATACACGCAGCGATTACTCCCAGCAGTAGACTACCGTTGTTCGTCTACAACAGTTGGTCATTTCCAGTAGCTGTTTCCAGTGATGCACGTACTGCTCATATTGCCTGACTGAATAAATTGTAATATTTACACTTCTCACTGGATCAGATTTCAGTCTTGTAGGTCTAAGTCCAGTGCTTGAAAACGTTGACAGCAAGAGCATATTTTCGACACTATAACTACGATCAAGACTACGATCTTGATGTCTGGTTCTTAACGTCAAGGAATGACTCATGTGACTCACATCTGGGACCAAAATAAGACCTTTAAGTTGAACTGGTGTGCTTGATCACGAGGTCAGAAATCTGACAATATTGTATTTTATGGTTATAGCATTTAGGCCTACTTGTGATTGTGCTCTTATTTTTGGACTGATTTTATCTTCGTGCATGAACGGACTACGTAACGAAACAAAGCGAAACTAACATTTACATAAACCAACGTCACTAAGACAAAACAATCAAAACGCCTGTAAATTATACAGTAGAGAGGTAACCGACCGTGTCATTCTTGTCAACTTTAGTGTTGTACACCGGCTGTGAGACTGCTATTACTAGCTCCATGCCCTAAAATTACCAGCTGTAAATGTCAGAGCAGTTTACGAAATGACAACCATTCTCGTCGCCGCTAATTATTAACCTAACACAGAAGTATCGACATACGTTCACATCATGTGTGACTGATGTCAGATATTTACCATCAGCGTTCTATCTTCCAAACTAATCTTTTGTTTCCGTTTTTGATAGTAAGTAAGCAAGTAAGTAAGTAAAACATAATTTATAAATGCGCACAATGGTCAGCAGAAGCCGAATCTGAGGCACAAAAAGTAAGGCACTAAGCGGACTGGAAGGCTGGCTAGCAGCAGGTGGTTTTGAGATGAAGACGAAAAGTGTCAGAGCCAGTAACCATTTCAAGTACTCGAGGGACAGGGTTCCAGATTTTAGGAGCTGCGAAGCTTCAGATGCGGGCGCCGAATGATGTGCAAACAAACGTAAGAGAGCAGATTAGTATTTTACAACCTGAAAGAACGGGTAGAGTGACGAGCATGCAAGGCAGAATATGCCATGCTTCTGTTCCGTGAGAAAATGTGGAGTGACTGAAAAACAGTTTTGTTAGCAAACGTCAACGTATTACGTTACGTTTGCTAATGGCGATCGCAATTCCGTCTGTCGTCTGTCGTCTGTCGTCTGTCTGTCTGTCTGTAACGTTGGTGCACCCTACTCAGCCAGATGAAATTTTCGGCAATTTTTTTTCACCATACGATAGCTCAGGGACTCTAGTTTTCTGATGCCAAAAATCGTTGGTGGGGGACACCACTTTCCCCCTGAAATTTGCGCTGAAAGTGACCCATCCCCCTTTCGAGCACAACGATTTCAACCAATATCGGCTCATAGCGCCTCAACCGTAATAGCTAGCGAAAAAAGTTCAATTAGCACTTATAGGAAGTCGACCACGCGCTTTCCAACGAGCCATAGATCAACCTTGTACGTTACCCCTAAGTCCCCCAAAGGGTGGCACAAAAACGCGATATCGCTGTTTGTGTCAGTAAAATTCAACTTCTCT
>Ga0209780_1001017_pt1 | contig 17395 bp, 6 predicted proteins | sample WorMetexBAHAMAS2_FD_187384 | JGI IMG/M metagenome (GOLD analysis project Ga0209780, IMG submission 187384) | Marine gutless worms symbiont microbial communities from Max Planck institute for Marine Microbiology, Germany - Inanidrilus exumae... | ecosystem: Host-associated > Annelida > Digestive...
CATCACGATTTTGGCTTGCCCGCCGCCGCCCGCGCCCCTACCTCGCCCGCAGACGGTCTGCGCCCGTCGTCCGTCCGCACCCGCCGCCTGTGCCCGGCCCTCGCCTGTCTGACTGCCCACGTAAGCCACACCGCTGGCCAGATTCACAATCCGATTATTATATATAGATCGTTGAAGGTGCAGTGGTAGTATACTTTATTGCAACACAGTGTAGTTCTACTTTGCATATGAAAGAACGTGGTTGAAATGGTGATACTGCCCTTGGTCAAACAGATCGCTAATTAATGCAGCGGTTGGTCACAAATCAAATGGGGGCATCGCACATCCGTACAGTTTTATCTAAATGCATTTTGAAAATGTGGCCCAACCTGTAACTGTAAACAGTGTACACAATGACACAACACATCAGACTTGTGTATGCAACAAATCACAATACTTAATCATTCACAAAATCTTAACTACCAATGGCACACACACACACACACATCACCAGAATATATGGTAACTCTAGTAGGCTTTCCTAGCAGACAGCAGACAGACACCACAATACCTACATGTAAGGTCCGTTGTCTTGCGCAGGTGAAAGAGTCATTTGGCAACGCAGTGCAAGACCAAGTAACATAATGTTACCAAAATAATTAGTATCGACAATGTTCATCACACAATATAACATCACAAGTCAACAATTAATACACCAGAGTATAATCACCTCACTGCTGGTAGGGGTGCAAACTGCAAAGTATGACTTTATCGGTGTCCACCAGTAACTTTTCAGCTCACTGGACACGAGACGAAACGCCAAACCGAGATACGAGCATACTTTCAATAAAACATGTAAATTTAATGTGCATTTAAACAAAACTGCATCGGATTTTGACGACTTCGTTTCTCAGATCCCCAACTGGGGATTCCAAACAAATCGGTAATTATACTCTGTAAGACACATTGACCGAGCAGCACTTTACAATAAGTCAAAACAGATATTAACTTGCACACACGCACACACCCCCTAGCAACCAATAGATATTAGTTATAGGACATGTAAGAAAACAAAGATTTATCTGTATCCACTTTGTCTTAACACTAACCTAACTTCCAGCACAATTAACATTCACAGCTCTGTGATTAAACCAGCTGAAAATGGCAATGCGTTGCATTATAGGCTGCAACCAAAGAAGTTTGTATAAAACATTCCAGCTTTTTGAGGACGTTTTATTTCATCCCCTAAAAGTGTGCTCGTTAATATTATTACATCATTAAACTAGACGAGTTGCAGTGTATCTGCAGACACACTGCAATATAGGCTAGAAGTTTCCCACCGGCGTACTTGAAAGGTGACGCAACTGTTTACCTATTTACTGACGCACAAGCTGTTTAGTTCCTGCATTCGACAATACCTAGTGTTAAGAGCCTGTGACTGAGTCATGCCAGCGTTATCTGCCGTGTTACTTATTTTCAGTTTAAAATTCAGTCTGCTTCTCTTCAATATATCCCTTGCTAGGCCATACCAGCACTGAGGCATAATAATACGCAATATCGGACATCAGAAGTTGCCGAAAATTTGGGTAGGTATCTTTCTTGTACGGAACGTACAGGCCAGGGGAAAGACTCTGAATTGATTCTAACGGTATAGATGGAAACTAGACATCTCGTAGAGGGACTATTTGGAAGTGAATTTTCTGGCGATCTGTAATCATTGCAGAGTTATGATGGCCTGAAGTCGCAAGACCTGGAAATTTTGTGAGCAATTTTTGCATTTTTGGGAAAAACAATCCCTCTCAAACCGTCACTACTGCGTGGATCGCGCCCAAAATCGGCCAGGGCCAGCTCCATGCATTTGGCTATAAATCATTCCAGATTTCACCCAAATTGGTTCACTTTTGGCGGAGTTATTGCCGAACATGTGAAGACCGTTTTTGCCACATAGGGTATTTAGAATATAAGCTCTTCGAGTCTATAATGAAAAAGCAAAATAATACAGCTGAAGTCAATAGCAAAATAAAACGGTGTAACAGAATTAAGCAGCACACGAAAACGTACAAAATATTAATAAAGTAATAGCAACTGCATAATAATTAAATAATAACGGTAATGAATTATTAATAATTAATTAATAATTAATTAATAATTAAATTCTTTAATGATAATGCAATCAGTCTTGCCTTGTATATTTAGCTCCGGAAGTTGTGGAAAGCAGGCAAACGATAGCAATTGAGTTGAATAACTTACACATCCTATTATTACACACACTGTCAACAAGTCAGTGCTAGGGACTGGATAGAGGCCCCCATGAGTGCCCCAACCTCGTGACACTGCCCGAGGCTTTGATCCACCACACCATACTGACCTACCACCGACCCGCCTCCGTGAAAACAGCCCCCACCTGCACCCGAAGCCATGAATCTAATTATGGCCTGTAATTTAGCCCATGTATTAGTTATCCTCTGCAGTACACTCTGTGTAGGACGCGGTGTGACTGAGGAAGGTGCAGTCAGTACAGAACGTTGCCGCTCGTTTACTCACCAGCACACGCAGATGTGACCACATCACACCACTGTTGCGCCAGATACACTGACTGCCAGTTCAGAGACGAGCGGAGTTTAAGATTGCGTGTCTTGTACACCAGACGCTAGCTTCACTTGCACCAACCTACCTGACTACTGACATTCATCTCGTCTCCGAGTATGGTCGTCACCCTCTGTGCTCATCTACTGATAGGACACTAAGTTCCACGAACCCGCAACAGATTTGGTGATAGAAGCTTTGCTGTTGCAGGGCGTCGTTTGTGGAACAGTTTGCCGATACGTCTGCGGCAGATCTCTAGCTTCGGACAGTTTAGGCAATATCTTAAAAATCATTTATTTGGGATATGAGAAATCACAGCGCAGTGTGACGCATTATTTTCGGCGCTATATAAATATTCTTACTTACTTATTTAAGTGTAGACCAGAGCACATGTTGAGTTCTATACTCTGCAGCGGGTACAGTGAGGTAACTTGGAAAGACACCATGTTCACAGCTCGCTCCGACCGAATCCCATGCACTGATTATTTTCATCTAATCATACAAACATTGGAACCCTTTACCTTATTGTAGGAGAATGAGATAAATGCTTAGTAACCGAAATAAGAATAGTTATTATTCGAATAGAGCTAACTCAACCAGCATCGCTAAACATACATGTTGAGGGGGAAACGTGGGATGTCCCTGCAGTATACCCAAACATTGCGGGTCCCCGGTAACTTTCATACCCGCCTCTGCTGGAACCCCGCAGGATCCGAGGGGGTCCTTGTCTCCCGTAACCCCATGCAGGCCTCTAGGAATGAGCCAGTTATAAGTCTGATTTGCATGAAAGAAGAAAGACGCCTTTAACCACCGTGAACTCTGCTGCTCCAGAGCTCGGTCCTCTCTGCAAGGCAGAACTTGGCCTGAACATCGCAGCATCTTTGGCGAGATTCCGTCTCCGAAGCCATGTGACGACATGCCTCATCAGGAATCTGACCCGCGATGCTTCGGTGAACAAAGGCCAGTTCTCTGTCTGAAGGGAATGGATAAAATTAACACGGACACAGTGACACGCGTCACAAACGACAGACTACTGCAGACCGAGCTCACACGGCGTAGCAAGCACCTAGACAACCGAAGCACGTTCGTTATTCGCTTTCTTCCTTGGTTCCGCGTACCGGGCCTCTCTTCCGTTGCTGCCAATCAAAAACACAGCAAACATTACGATCGCATAAATGACGCAAAATCGACTGAACATAGTAACATTTAACTCACTAACTACTTCACACCTTTACAGCCAAACGACTATCTTCTGCTACCAAGTGACTGGTGTGGCGTAGTGGTAACGTCTCGATCAACAAGGTTAACTTACGCTAAGCCCGGTTAGTACTGGGATGGTTGACCGTGTATTGTCCGGGTTTGACTCTCGGAGATGGCACTTTATTTCGGTATGTAACCAACTACCCAGGTCGACTCAGCCTTCTGCCCACTGTGGGATGGTAAAATGAGTACCATCCAAAGGGCGGTGAAGCTCTGCAGCTGGGGAGTAAAGGCAGGCATGGTGTAATAATAATAATAATAATATACACATTTGTATAGCGCCATATGGTCGTAACTTCAAAGGCGCTGGGAATTTGCGGGTAAAACTGTGTGATCCATGTATGAGTGCATTAGAGGTAGTTATGACGATGCGCTATACAAATCAACGTATACTACTTACTTACTACTGAAAAATATGATTGTACAAGCATCGTAGAGTCGGTGTAAAAGATGCAAAGACCCTTGCATCAGAAATTCAGTGGTGGATGAAGGACAAGCGACTGCTTACAGTTTGACATTTGTGTTCCCTTCAGTGCTTTGAAACTGATGGTGGCAGTAAAAACATCTAGCCCATAAACGCCCGTTCCATCCGGGTTACCAGTCTTGGTTACAAAAATGTCCAGGACTTTTTCAGGACACAAGAAGCATTTTTCCAGGACTCTGTCGTATGCCAGCGATGTTCAAATATAAAGACAAACAGCAATTACTGTGGGGTGCGCCAGCGATTTTTTCGTATATACCGATAAAATCCGAGTTAATTTTAGCAAATTTTGGCATCTGCACCTGCATCATTGTGTCCGCCTCCCACACCATAACCTAGAAAATTCCAGGACTTTCCAGGACCAAAACCCATTTTTCAACAAATGAGTCAGGGTACATAATCGCCCCGGAGCCCCTACAGGACAAATGGATGAATGGATGAAGGAAACTGAAAGGCAACCAGTTAACCAAGTTCATCCAGAAAATAAACATTAAAGTGGAAACGGGTGGGTGGCAGGTAAACCTCGTCGAGCTCATGTTTTGTTTTCTCTTCGATGGCGCGGATGTCGCTCATCGTGAGACCATGCCACAGATCTGTCCAGCAGAACACTTGGCGGTGGAAGTTCGTGAAAATCCGTCGTTCCGCCTTCAGCCGCAAATCACACAAGACCACGACCAGTACAGACAACTAACATCAGCGTTAGCATCTTAAACTTAAGCCGCAACAGCTAAGCCTGCCGATTACGCAAGATACTATAAAACCCTTTAATTTGGCTGCCCTAAAAGTTGGCGACTTCTCACGCAAAATTATTTACTACTTACACAGCAGATAGCTGTTGCATATCACAACTAGGAAGTATTTTATTAGTTAACAATTATATAACACCTGAAATAAGGGCTGTTGGGTACATGAAATTTCCGTGAATTTTGCAATCACTCTCTGCGAATTTTCCATGAAATTGGGCACATTTTCAAAAACCTGCTGCAAAGTAGTACATTTTCCCGTGAATTAGGTGGACCTCACTGACTACATATCAAGACCGTATACATGTGCACAATTGGTCCACCATCTCTGGCTTGATAAACAGTAACTTAGTTGTGGCATACAGTGCCAAATTATGGTTCACTCTTTCAATGCCAGGGTACTGCGTGACTAACAGGTGCAACTCTTTTGCATATATCTATTATTCCCTTAAACTTTTGCGCAAAAATAGTAACAAATACTGCGCAACATCTGGAGTGTAAGACAACCATTTATTAATCGTTTCAAATGTGCGGATCTTCAGTCAAACAAACAAACTCATGCTCACTTACCTGGCTTTCTTTTTTGAGAATTCTCCAGAACGGGCACTGGGGCAGAGTCCCCAGAACGGGCACTGGGGCAGAGTCCCCATATAGCACTTATGGGGCAAGAGGAGCAGGTGTGTAGAGGACTAATGCCCTTCCCGCCACAACCAACAGTTTCAGACGACTGACAGGAGCTCAAAGCAATGAAGCCAAACCTGCCAATAATACACTGGCCTCGTACTTTTTTACTCCTGGAAATGAACACAGTTTGTGCGTTATCCTCTTTTTACTTTCATTTTCACCCACACGACGCTACGCTAGCGCGGTACCTGCTGTCCGAAAACATAATGCCTTAGCTGACCATGTCCGGTGGCAAAGGCATAAAATGGCTGCGTATGTGCTCATCCAGTTCATCAGGCAGGAAGTAGAGTTACTGTTATAAGTGAAATGCGAGGCAAACAACAGTAACCTTCTGTATGAACTTTTCGATCCTCGTCTGCAGGCCCCACCATTTAAACTCCACTGTGACCAGCTTATAGCAGCACATAACCGGACTGACGGACTTCTCCCAGTCTGGGCCGACCAACGGACCTCGACCGGTCTTGCTGGACCTGAAGTGTGTTGGATCCTCATCCGGCTTGTAATCCTAAACACAAAGCATTCATATTACGGCATCTGTTTCCATTCTTGTGGCCGTTTAACGGGTGAACCTGCGTCAGTTGGTTCTCTATCGGTACCTCTTCCATAACGATTGATTGACTGAGTTGTGGTGTCACGTCTCACCCGACACAAAATAGGTCATTTTGGAGACGTTCTTCACAGCCAATCTCTTGGCTTAGTACTGAAAAACTGAAGAAAAAAAACACTACAAAAGCGAACATGCATCCGTAACAAAATATACTACAACATAAAATTAACACAAAAAATAAAACCTAGTTTGGTCGCCTTCTACGACCTATGGCCTGGAAACGGAACGGGCTTATTCTGGAAGAAGAAGATTGAAGTAAACCAGTTAAGAAGTAAATAAGTAAGAAAGAAAGCACAAGGAAAGAAAAAAGTAAGTAAGGAAGAAAGAAAGTAAGTGAAGAATGACCTTAAATACACACGCAAACAAACAATTTATATAGCGCCAAAATCAATGCATGAATCACGGCGCATTGCCGCCTCGGAGCCCATACAGGGGCCCTCTTCCATGAGAATTTTCTTCCTATTACCCAGCCTACAGTGTAACAGCAGTGAAGGAGACACGAAACATTGATCCCAATTACTTGCCCAGCCAAATACTTTCATCATCCGCCAATGACTCCTGGTAGAAGGGTATTTCTTCCTTTATGACAGCTGTCCGACACAAGTAGGGCCAGTACTGTTCAGTGCTTGTGAAAATAGCCATACTTCCACGGTGGGTAACTAATCAGGATTCAATGTCTCATTTGACACATTTCGTTATTTCAGAGACAAAGTAAGTAAGTAAGTAAGTAAGAATATCTGTACACGGCGCAAACAAGCAACAGTCACTATGCGCTGCAGCCCTAAACAAACAAAAGTGTCTTCAAAAGTCTCTTAAACTGTACAAGTGAGATGTCTCTGTCATGTAATGTAACAGGCAGAGAGTTCCTGAGACACGGTCCAGCGACGGAAAAACTCCTGTCTCCGAGACGCATTCGTGTTCTTCTTGTGGCACACATCAAGACATCAGCTGATCGCAGTGATCGGCTGATGTCTTGACACCAATAGACCAAAACACACAAATTTAACCTAAAAAATCAAGCTGACCTTAGTAATGACTGTAACACTACACAAAAGTAGACAAATAGTAGGAAATTCTTATACCATGGAAACAGGCTACGAGCCTATTTTGTAAAAATTTGTTAAAAAGCGGTGAAGAACAATACGATTGCCACTAATTAAAATCATGAATGAAAGCAACTAACGCTTTGTCTAACAGGGTCGTTAGCAATGTCGATCTTTACCACTTCACGCTTCATGAGCGTTTCTTCATCAAGACCATGTGCCTGTTACCAAATCACATACAAAGATCAAGCATGATTACCATTTCTTTCAGTTTCTCCAAAACCTGCCTTTTTGTCGGAAGCAAATCCAGCTTTGGATGGGTATCCAAAGAGAATCTATGAAAACAACTGAAGCTATTTCTTTTTTATAAGCTTGTTATCCAACTGACAGCTTCAAAACACCAACAGAAAATGAATGAACTGATGCCAACTAAGGGATATGACCACGTGACCTCCTAACGTCTTTATCCATCAACCCATTTCTAAAGTTAAGATTGAACTTTGACTGCATGAAAAACATACTATGCTAGTAAGGATGCGACGAAGTTCGAATCTGACGACGTTCGAACTTTTCAGAAGATTCAGAACTCGTCAAACTTTTTCACTTACCTGTGGTCGAATTTGAACTTCACGTCTGAAAGATCAGCAAATGTTTACAAATTACAACCGGAAACAAGATTGTTTACACTGTTAATTGGTACAGTAGCAATTATAGTCTGATCCCTGCATATAACTGATTCTTGACTATTGTTTGAGTTTTGCTAGCACTTGCTGTAATTTTGATACCATTTATGTTCATTTTATGATAGGATATTTTAGACAGCGAATGCATAAGTTATGAAATGTTCAAATTCCGATTATTTGCATTCAAACGGATTTGTGACATGAAATTTGCATTCGATGAATGCAAATTTTTATTGCATTTGTCACATCCTGATTATCGGCAAAGGCTTCCCATACTCACTACCGAGCGTTCAGCCCAGAGCTGATCCCGGTGTGACTGTACAAGCAGTCAGCCAGCAGGTGACTGAAAGTAATCCACCCGGCAGTAGGCTGCCATTCCGCCAGGCCTGCGGTTACCTTCCCAGCCGCAGAGCATCACCGCCCCTTGGCCGGTACCAAGTCATACTGCTTGGTGACAGAGGCACATAGGTGTGAACAACTTTCCCCGAGGTTGTTATGCAGCTTTTGCCCCGAGTAGGATGTGAACCCACGACCTGTTGATCGCAGTCCATTGCTCTACCCATTGCGCAACAGCGCCGCATCGGCTAAAGGTTTGCCATATATTCAGTACTCTTAAATGTGAAGAGCATAGTGTTCACAGCAGGTCTACATCTTTAACAAAATGCACTTGGAGACAGTAGACTTCGCCGCACGCAGTGCTGCCACCTATACCCTCATAATATTTATCTTATAGACCAATGTGCCCAAATTTGTAAAGGTCACCCTGGCACTAATCAGCAACATGAAACAGATTACAGCCAAAATACACCAGCCAAATGTCGCGAAATATATATATATATATATATATTTGAAATTGCAACAGAATGTTTATACAACTTTTGTCAAAAAAATCACAAAAAAATCTCAGTGAAGCAAAGATGTAAAATATGAAGCGACATACATTCTCCGTCTCTCCCCGGTCAGCAAGATGCATCGTCTCGATTTTTATAACAAAATTTTCTCTCATGTAATCGGGATTCTACAAAGTACCAAGACAAAAGATTAAATCAAACTATCAACACTGTGTAAATGTACATAATGTATAGGCCTAGTTTTCGTTTACTGTATGTATGCACGTATGCGCTGTAATCCAGCATCTGGCTGCAAAACCACAATAAATCATCAATTGACTATTGCAGTGACGGTTTTGAAATTGAAACCGAAACCGTGGTTTTAATCCAAAACCGAAACCTCCAAATTTTGCAGGTTAACTAACGGTTTTATATCAGATGCTCCACGGACTAAAATTCGGTGGTGCTAAGGCAGATCTATCGCGCCAATTAAAAGGCGCAACAGTGTTCAATGCGTCTTGCCCAGCGGGTCTGCTGATTAACGTTAATTGGCCTTAATTGCCCGCCTGCTGTGTCGTGTTAAGCTTTGCTGAAGGGACGTAGGTTTATTTGCGCTGCGTAGGCAAGTTAAAGGCTGATTATACTTTTTATTAAAAGTAGTGCTGTGACGGTTTTGAAATCGAAACCAAGGTTTTAATCGAAAACCAAACCGAAACCGAACCGATTGATGAAAATCCAAAACTGCACAGCACTACAACTGACCATTAATGGTAACAGTGACGGATTACTTAACAGCTCAAATGCAAAACTATGCGAGAAAGAAAACAGTCTGTTTAAGCTACCATACAAGTTGTCCGATCACTGTATAACTATCAGAGTGACTAATGTACACTTTTGTAATGCAATTATAAAAGTTTTTATTAGTTTCATGAACACAAAAATGCTTTGCAAACTGGTGAGACGGCATAAAATATGCATTCAGTAACGGTGACAGAGTAACTCTATAGCTTTGCCTATGGTTTTCTACATATTTGCTTATCATTCTTCTTGTTACTATTATATAAATGTCATTACCATTATTATTATCATTAGTATTATTACACAAAATCATCATCCCCTGTTAACAAAGGGTATTAAAAATATATAATAAAAACAGGCTAGAATTGCTAGGTGGTGATCCCACAATCAATTGGAAAGTTTTGTGGAATATAATTATCTTTAGTGAGCAGTGCCTTAATACCTGCCCATGTAGCCCAGTGGTCAAAGCACTTGGGTGCCATGTGCAGTAAGGCATGATGTGCTCCGAAGCTGGGTTTCAGGCCTCAGCCAAGGCGTGTCCGCCTACCGAAAAATTATTTCAAAGAATTCCTACACACACGATGAACAGGGAGATAATCCGGGGCAGGAAAAAGAGGATTCAACGGTGCCCTCTATAAACTATGACCGTTGCTAACACCGTGATTAGCAGCGTTAAGGTGTTTATCACGCTGCTGTGAACTGAAGTAAATAGACTTGGCGGGCCATGGGCTGGTGCAGCACACAGCACTGGTCAGGGTTAAGCCAGACAATAGGCCACATCTAAAGAAGGCATGCTATAAATACCCGACCAGCTGTTCACTCCTACTTAACCCTGCCTACCCCATACATCACGCACATACAACACACACCTACCAATCCCCCTCCTCTCACTGGACATGTGCACTGGACCATTACATGGTCTCAGTGCTGAGGTCCAGAAGTAGGCTGGACCTCTGCCCACAATAAAGAAAAAACGAAAGCAGAGTAGTAGTGGCCCACCAACAACGGCCATTCAGTACTCCTATATATAGAGTATAGTGTCCACAGCAGGCCTACAACTTCAACATTACGCAGTCAAAGACGGCAGACTTCGGCCCCGGTGTCGCCACCTGGCAATCTCGACCAATCAACATTGTCTAAGGTCCGACTGGTGCTGTCATCTGGCGAACTGGACTAAACATATGTTGTCCCTGATTCGGGCCTATTCCCTCCATTACATGAAAACATGGCGTCGTCCACAAAATCGAAAGTACATGGCATATCACACTGCCGTCAGACAAGGACCAAGCCACGGCAACAGTAACATGTGCAGAACAATTGGTGAAATTTGAGATATGAGAGCAGACGGACAGACAGACAGACATACAGACACACTGACCACAATACTTTGCACCTTACTGGGGGCAAAGTAACAATATATTCCATAAGTTTACAACTAAGCTTATACACTTAATTTCATCTTAAAATTGATCATAATCACAATCACATTTATATAGTGCCATTACGTGGAGGCTTCAGAGGTGCTGCATTTTCACACACAGTACGACAAGAGTTATATCTGACTAGAAAATACTAAGTCATTTCTTTGGACATCAAAAAAGATCAAATTACTTGTATTCGTTATCAAATTATAACAATAATTTTCATCTTCCAATCTATTAATAAACACAATACAACACAAAGGAACAGTAACCTGTTACAAAAACTTACAATATAAGCCTAACTTACCGCACATTAAATTAATAAATATATAATTAATTAGCCTCGTACGGGACTGATAGTCAACTCTTCACAAGTGACATTTCTGCCAAGTTCAAACTCACGTGAAACAAAAACTAAGACAAATATTAGAAAAATGGCCCAAGCAAATTTAGATATTGTGCCCTAGTGTATAAATCCGTGGTCAGTTGACAGCTGCTATTGTAAATGGTAGGAGATAGCTTTTGAAAATGACCGATTTCCAACTTTGAAGGGCTTGTGACCTTGTCCTTGGATCGGGTCATACTGCATACCATCGTGCATCACTGATCGACCTCTACCTACATGCCAAATTTCATTGAAATCCAAGAAACGTTTTGTGGAACGGATGTATGTATGCACTTACCTACGTAGGTACGGACAGACGGACATTTGAGACCGGCTTTATTGGGTCGAGTCTGTCGAAGAATCGACATAAAAAGTCATTACAAAAATATGCAAAAACTTAGTTCAAGGTCGATGGAAATAATTCCTTCACAATTACTTCTTATTTTTTAAAACATTACGCTTTATGGATAGCAAAAACTTTTATACCTAAGCAGGGTGTGACATCATTTCATTCAGGCAAATTTTGATGCTTACCGTAACTACAGTTCGACAATACGGATAAGCATTCCAGGCTTCTTCATGTATTTCCAATGAGCCCTGAGGTGCTAGCCACAGTATGAATGTTGGTACTTTACTGTGCACACAGAAAGTTAGCAAAACTAGCACAGTTAATGCATTAGTAAAAATATACAGTATGCATAACTACACTGTGTGTCAGAAAGAAACAAGACACTCAATTATTGGTCACAACTTTGGCAAATTTGGACAAATTTTAAAAATTAACGGCAGCTTCTGAAAGAAGTACTGCATATATTCATCATATTTTCACCACACCTTAAGTGCTTTATAACACTAATCTGTGAAATTTTAGTTGGAAATTATTAAAAAAGCTAACGATTTCAATATCATCTTACATGTGTACCTCATCAGAATTCATCTTGCCAGATATATAGCCAACCAACAGACCAGCACAGAATTCTGTTTACGACAAGGTCAGGGACAAATATATCATAGATAAAAAGAAAGTCCATGATATAGCAAACTGAAGCAGCGACTAAATAAGATGTGACATGGGCTGCAGTACTGTCACTGATAAAACAACTGATAAATGGCACAACATCATCGAGCTTGCATTTGTGTGTCAGAAGCAGTGTTAATTTAGTTGTGATTTTTTTAGCTCAGTTTAATTATAGTAAAACCAGTAAATACTATCAAACAGGCCAATATTGTACTCATGTCAGCCAACAGCTGACTCATACCATTAAACGTTACAAATATTCACTAGATGCATAGGCCGAATGGCCTATTTTACTAAAATTTTTGCAACGTTTTAACGAGCGGCAAAATCGTAAAAAGAGGCCATACAAAGCGGCTGGTAACAGTCTATTAAACCCCGGTGCAGCCTTAAATGTGAAATTAAAAATAAATGGTTTTCCATGACACTTCCCTGACAAGTGAGAGCTGTTAACTTTCCCTGAAATTTCCAGATTTTTTACCAGACAATTGGTCACCCTGTACATTTGCCCAAGTTACGATACACAGTCAAGTGTTTTGCTTTTTTTGAGACATGCTGTATCTAGATGTCATAACAATAACTGTTTCAATTTTGCTGGTTGCATTAAATGAGAGTTCAGAGAATCACAAGAATTTACACTGGCTGCAGAGCAAGTGCTTCAAATGAAGTAATTAACCCTGAGTTCACATTAGTGTCAATATCAATGTTTTAGTGTCAACACGTTAACCTCCCTGGCGGTACAGTTCTAGCTAGGTTTCTGTTCCAAAAACGGTACAATAACTGCGCGACATGCTGGCTGCCTGGGGATGCGTGAAGCAGCGGGTGGTCATGACGCTCGTCGCCGACTAATGGGCCACAGGACGGACCTACAGGTGTGGGTGTCACAACATAACTGCGCGTTGTGATGAAAACGTAGCAAATTAAAGTGTTCATGATCTTACACAAACGTACTCGACATGACTCTACGTTTGCATCGCAGCCCCTGAAAAGCAAGAAGAGTAAACATTTTCTTGGGCACAGCAGCTGACGGTGGTTTGAACATGATATGGTGTCAATAGATCTGCGTGACTGCCTGTTATCGCTAATACGCCCAGGAACAGATCGCAGCAAATGTTCAGTTTACGACTGACTACCCGCAGCGCAGTGAGACTCTAATGACGTTATCACAGACATCTGGTCAAGTCACCGTACCCCGAGTCAGAGTCGGGATTACCGTTTTCTGCATCATAGCTCTACCCCGAGACAGACTCGGGATTACCGCCAGGGAGGTTAATAACAAAAACTCTGGTTATGTTCGATATGATAAATAAACGAACAATGCAGTGAAGCCTCGTATCTACCACTTAGCGAATGTTAACAATTTTGCACTGTGGCATTTCGGTGGTTCATTACCGATACAACTGTCCGGCAGTATGGGAATGAATTCCAAGCTTCCTCGTGCAAGATCAATGACCCTTTTGGTGCAAGTACTCGTACAAATCCTGGCACTTTGCTGCACGTCGTACAAATCCCATAAAAAGCCGACTTCGGTTAAAATAATAACCGTAGCGATGATGATAATAATAACAAGCGGGGGTCAAAAAGATCTTGACGCAATGCCACATTGCATGCTGTGCCACTATTGAGGATCACATCACTGCTTTTGCTGTGTACATCGCAGCGAATGGGTTCTCCCTGCATTTTTCAATGGGCCGAAAAACCCACAAAACTGCCCCTTCTTGTAGAGATGTCTGGATCCCCATCTAATACATGGTTCCTTGGGCCCACCAAATCATACCCTGCAATCAGCATGTCATTCGGTTCAGCGATTTTTGCACGGCTCAGGAACATGACCACCCGATATACACAGAGACAGACCATACTAGTCCCGTCTGTAATAATAGGTCACGTCTAGCTATGGCTGCAACATGGCCTAAGAATAATAACAATGACAGCTTGATCGCTGACAGCTATTTGGCCTAGTGGTAACTGCAACAAAGTGACTTACATCAAGCCGTTGCTACTGAGATGGATAACCAATCACAAGAGACATCTGGTACGTTATGTAACCAGGCACTCAAGCCAACTCAGCCTCCTACCCTCAATGGGATGGGAAATGAAGACCAGCCAGCCAAGCAGGGTGATTTAAGTTAACGGTAACAGATTCATTCCATTAACGGATAGAATTTAATTCTGTTAACGATAAAGGAAAAACTGAAAAATGAAAACAAAACGGAAAAATTAACAACTGAAACTAAATAAATATTATTTCGTCCACATTGTACGACGAGATGCCATGTACACGACATAGACAGACGCACGTTTACACATATACAGCATATTAATGTAGGCGTACGTCATAAAATTTTCAGTTTTTGGGTCAAACTGATTGGGTAGTGCATTAGTTAGTTGGAGTTTAACGTCCCTTTCAGCACAAATATGGCTATATCAGAGACAAAAGGTCAGGGGTGGAGATCTACCCAGTGGAGGAAGGCCAGCGATATATTAACCTCAACCCTGGCCGCCTTTTTGTTCAGCAGCCACCCAAAAGGGAAAGGGATCGAGAGGCTCATTAAGATTATTACTCTAGCGCCTACAACAGAGGAAGACAGCTATCGTGCCGCAAGACTAAACTAAACCAAATAAAACAAAAAACCATAATAAATCTTAACTAAGCAATATAGATAACACAAAATAAACAAAACAAACTATACCCAGGTTTGGTCGCCTCCTACGACCTCCGGCCTGGAAACGCAGTGGTACGATTCTGGTAGAAAGGGGAGGAATGGACAACAGAAGAATATAGGTAAAGCAAATGAAAAAAGAAAAAAGGAAAAAGTAAAAAAGAGCAAAAGATAAGGAAGTGAATGGACAAGGGAGGAGCAAAGGCAGAAAGGGGGTACCCCGGCCCCACGCGGGGGTGCTCAAGTAGTGCAGTTCGTTTGCATTATACCGGCTATTATGCAGACCGTAGCTAAAGTGTGATCTAAGTTAATGGTAACGGAAATGGATTCATTCTGTTAATAAATATAATTTAATTCCGTTAACGATAACAATAATGAAAAAATTTTAAAAACTGAAAATTTAGACTTACGACTTAACTAAAACTGAAACAAATATCCACAACTTAAATCACACTGCAGCCTAGGGGCAGTGGCAGCTGGGAATGTAGCCACAGATCTGATGTTACACTAGCCATGTATTTCAGACTATGTGGTACGTCTATCTATGGACTCAATGACATAAGGAAGGGAGATGCAGAGTGACCACTGTCCAGGCAATGTAATACTCTATGACAATTTGCAGCATTCCCACTCATGCTGCATTTACCCATTCCCAACCCAAACAGTTATATCACTGGCCATCCTACACACAGTGTAGGGGGCCAGACTAGTAATGGTTGCTAGACACGGCCAGCATAATAAATAAAACGAACAATACAGCATACCTTTGCAAATGGTATATTTTGTGTGTGAACTGCCCAGAAGTATATTTGCCGTTGAGCAACGGTGATGTTGGCTGAACGCCTGCGGTCGAAGTAAATGGCTCATTTTTTAGTACTTCTATTCCCTCGCCGCCACCCGTCTCCGCTTTGCTTGCTTGTGCAACGGAGTACAACTGCGCAACTTGGTACTAAAATACACCATTCCACACTGACACAGCAATGTGTGTAATCACATCCATTTCATGCAGGCAAGTAAGTACGCAAGACGAATGTATCCAAAATCACAACAGTAACTGCACGGGCATTTTAGAGTATCAAGAAGGATGGTGAGAAAAAGTAGATCTTCCGAGTGCTCTGAAGACTGGTAGAGAAGATGCCGAGGTGACATACTGGTTCAGTGATTGGCTGATTGGGAGATCAACGTACCCTTTCAGCTGAAAAAAAAAGCTATATCGGGAACAAGGTAGTGGGTAGGGATTTAGTTCCGCCAGGTTACGGATGACCAACAATACAGTAACCTCGCAACCTCACTGCCTTTTGGTTCAGCGTTGACCCAAATGGAAAAGGATAGAAGAGGTTCATTTAAGTTATTACGCTAGCGCCTACAATAGGGTGGAAACTATCCAACCACCACGAGACCAATGTGACAATTAAAATAATTGCTGTTCATCAGTTCCTATAACATATCAGTGCCCAATGGCTCTCATTGTATAATATCGTTTCCATGAGGGTCTTGCTTCAGAATGCTTCCTTAGGCCAAAAGAACCATCCAGCAGGGGACTACCCACCCACGGTACCAGACCTGCCCCCTCCACTCCAGAGGTGACATACTGAAGCAGACAATTCTGTGAATGAGTGGCAACAACTGGAAATGCCCAGTGGAAATGCCCAGTCACCGACAGCGGAATGGCGTGTGTGACGGACGGACCATCAGTGACGATGATTGCCATCAGGTGTAAGTAACTAAGTAAGTAAGTAAGTAAGTAAGAGAGCTTCTAAGGCGCAATAATCAATAAGTCACAATGTGCTGACATTGCCCGCAATCCATCTATGGACCATTAGATACAGGAATGATGTAGCTACAACTTTGCCACTAAAAGTTTTCACACAAAGAAACTTTGTAGCAGACTTTTTTCGACAACAATTAAATTTTACTGGCAAAAGAAACAAAATCGCGTTTTGTGCCAGCCTTTGGGTGACTTGGGGGTAACGTACATGGTTCATCTGTGGCTTCGTAGTGGCGGCGTGGCGTAGTGGTAACAGCATTGGTCGTATCAACGAAGTTACTCTACGTCAAGCCCGGTTAGTACTGGGATGGGTGACGTGTACGGGTTCAACTCCCGGAGGCGGCACTTTATTTCGGTATGTAACCAGCCACACAGGTCGACTCAGCCTTTCATCCTTTCGAGGTCGATAAATTGAGTAGTAAGCTGTAATCGGGTGTTTGCTTCCTCGC
>Ga0209780_1001018_pt1 | contig 17391 bp, 13 predicted proteins | sample WorMetexBAHAMAS2_FD_187384 | JGI IMG/M metagenome (GOLD analysis project Ga0209780, IMG submission 187384) | Marine gutless worms symbiont microbial communities from Max Planck institute for Marine Microbiology, Germany - Inanidrilus exumae... | ecosystem: Host-associated > Annelida > Digestive...
CGGTTCAGGGGTTTCGGAGTTCTGATACCCCCAATTTTGCCCTTCTCCATAGGAATAGCTGGTCGCCCTAACAACAGTGTAAGCACTACCGTGCTACACCGTGATAGGCTGCACTCATCACTGAGCATTGCCATAATCATCTGTGTATCAAATTGTTGGAATGCTCGCTGTTTGAATATTATTTGTTTGTTTATATATATATTTGTTTCTTTGTTGTTGAAGATTAGAAAATTTTACTACTGATTCAAGTCTTGCTGCATTTTAACAGCTGTTTGCAAGGTGAACTTGGGTTAGCAGGTGCCCCTCAGTTTTCATCTTGGGCTTGTTCTCGGAGAGCATCTTTGGAAATGAGCGATTCGGTTGTTTTTTACTACTAGATGCATTTCCTGTTACCCAACTAACGGTGTCAAATTATTAGTCTGTTACGTTATGTGTGCTTACTTGAGTGCCGTGCTTTTGTGTGCTTACGTTTGTGTGTATTTGGCAGCATCACTGACGTTAACGAGTCTTGTGCGTTAAGTATTTTGAGTAGTCTGCTTGTTGATGGAGAAAAATCTCCATTTTATCAGTCTCTGCTGGAAAGTGGCATCGGCTCCGATTATGCTCCGACAACGGGGTTTGTTGACGTGCTGTGTTCTTTCCAGTTGATTGATTAGAAGATAACAGTTGGAACGTGTTTGTGTTTGCTTTGATGCTGTTTAATGCTAATAATTAAATTTAAAAAACACAGGAGAATGCAACATGTGTCGTCTTTGAATTACAGAAACACAAATCAGTTATAATCACAGTCATTTGTCCAGTTGCGTCTCCCCTGTGTGTTTATTTGGGAATCTTTTTGTGGCCTATGAGTGTATAATGGTTATGATGTTTGACTTACGATGTGGTTTTGATTCTACCATTCTTTTTCAGCTGACAACCTTAGGCAAGTTGTACATACACAAGCGCCTCTGTCACCAAGCACTGACACTGACAATGTGTACTGGTCAAAGGCCGGTGATGCTGTGTGTCTGGGAAGATGACTGTATGTCTGGCATCACACTGGCCACGTGCTACAGATTTCAGTGGTCTAACCTCTCCACAGGCTCATGGCCTGTGAAGGGGAGATATGAACACCCTGCCTATGCTCCACAGGGGGTGTGGCATCCTTCACCTTTTAAGACCAGGAATTTTATTTATTTATTTATTTTTATTTATCGGTTGGATGCCAGTCCAGTGAGAGATGTTGTATTTTCGTACCACTGATTGTTGTTGAAGGATGTCAATAACTGTGTTATTAAATTTGTAAATGTAGTTGAATCTTAATTTTAAAGTACTCAGCATAGGTGACGTTCTTGACAAAACAGTTGATAATTATTTGAGTGCATATGTAATCTACAGAATCTATGTGTTAGGTAGATTTACTTCGTATTGGGATGTTGTTTGCTGTTTAGCTACAATGGCTTCATGCGTGAGTCGATGTTCTCCGTCGGCTTACAACGTATTGCCACCTCTGATGTCGACAGAGTAAAGGAGATAATTGACACCACATTTGACAGAGTCATTGAGTAAGCTACACTGCCAACAGTTTGTGCAAACTCTGTAACAGCACATGGAATGTAATTCTGTTTTGTGAAAATAATTTTGTTTTTTTTTGTGTAAGATTTGAATACTAATAGTAGCAGTTGCTGTTTTATGGTGTGCTACTTATCTGTAGAGATGGCTTTGAATCAGAAAGAATCGAAGCAATACTGCATAAGATCGAACTCGGACTGAAACATCAGACTGAAAAGTTTGGCCTCAATTTGGGAATTGTAAGTATTTTAAATTATATTTCTCAACTTATCGACTTTTCAGGTTTCCATTCCATACAGTAGGTGTCATTGTCATTCATAGCTATTAAGTTGCTTCTGTATCGACTGAAATGACTTAACATCACACAGTAGGTGCAGATGCAGAGATCTCAGTTGATGTCGACCTGTGAAATTATGTTTCACTGTGATGGCCACAAAACTAATTTATCTTTTGCATGAAACATCATTTAAATTTATCGGTCCTGCAGCTGCACTTGCTTATTATCAGTGTAGCACGGTAATGCTTACACTGTTGTAAGGGCGACCAGCTATTCCTATGGAAAAGGGCAAAATTGGGGGTATCAGAACTCCGAAACCCCTCAACCGATTGTCACAAAATTCGGCGTGGGTGATTACGTCGGCGATATGGCCCAGCAAGCAACATTCAAACCGATCACCCCAGCGGGGGCGTCCCGGCAAATGGGTGAAATATCACTTATGCGTGGGTTTTATTTTTTTTTGTTTGTGACCACAATCTCCAGTAACACTGTCAATGAAGTTAGTGGTTAAATGACTTCAGCTGATGTGTTTCTCTCCCATTTGCTCTTCACTTCTACTCGCATGGCAAAGCAGCCCCTCGAACACCAGCTGTGAACTCCCCAGTGTGATGTCGGGTGAAGCCCACCCCAGTGGAGGTCTACTTTTCACATTTTTAGTTACAAAAGCACTTGTGGTAGCAGTGATTACTAGAACATATAATTAGACTGCTGGGTCTTGCTAATTAGATGATTAGAGGACTCATATCCCAAATATGAGGCGGTTGATCTGAGACTTTGCAGGGTCCAATTCAGCTTAACAATCATGGATGAGGCTTACAGAATTGTTTACTAATTTGAAATAAATGGCCACTTGTGGAGACTACTAACTAGACTGTTATTGCCTTTGTGTGTGACGCATACCTAAATGTGTCTTTTTGTGTTCAGCTGATTTTGTGTTGCATGCTTGCTGTGTAGAGTATTCTGCCGTGCTGGACACATGACGGTCATCCAACTGAAGTATTGCAGATCAACAGACAGGTGAACTGGTTTAAGACTCAGCTGCAGTCAAATCCTCGCTTTCTTCAAGACTTTGTCGTGAAATATTTCAAGGTGACTGATGGAATTGTGGTATGCTAACAAATGGTTTAGGTTAGCAGTTGTCGTGTGTCTGTTGTTGCTGAATGCTGTGTAGACTTCCTACTTATCCCTAACAGTAGTGTTACAGAGATGGTTGCAGTAATATTAAATTAGCTGATTTAGGCATTGCTAGCCATAGAGTGCTTTTGCATGGTTGGCATTTGCACGGTTGGCTATTTTATTGGAATTTTTACACAGAACTTATATCACTGAGCAGTTCTGATGAGTTTTACTTTTTAGCTGTGATACAGGATGTAATTATTTTTTGACTGAATGGACATTTTCTGGTACTGGCTCACCCGGGTTGTACTGGATAACTTTGATTTAAAGCGGTTGTTGTTGTTATTGTGATAAAATGCGGTATATACTGTATAGGAAAAAGACATAGGACTAACAAATTGTCACATAATTTTTGTTGAGTTAACCAACTTCTGGTTAACTCAACTTCTAGGTGACGTGGTGATGCAACGGGTGGAGTGTTGGACTTGCGATCAACAGGTCGTGGGTTTAATTCGTACTTAGGACAAAAGCTGCGTAACAACCTTGGGCAAGTTGTTCACACCTATGTGCCTGTTACCAAGCAGTATAACTTGGTACCAGCCAATGGTTGGTGATGCTCTGCGGCTGGGAAGGTAACTGCAGGCCTGGTGAAAAGTAATGGCAACCTACCGCTGAGTGGATGACTTAATAATCACCTGCGGGCTGACTGCCTGTACACTGGGATTAGCTCCGGGCCCTTCGCTCAGTAAAGAATACGAGAAGCCTTTTTAACCAACTTCTAAAAGTACTAAAAGCACATTGCTTAATATCGTTAGTGAACATACAGCAAACATCCAGCAGCATTGATTTGTTTGTCTGTTTCAGAACAATCCGCACAAACAGACTCTAGTTATGACACCAGAGGAAGATTACAATGAGAAGTGTCGAGATGCCGAGGGCAGAAAACTAATGGATAAAGTGTCTTCGTTGACGTCTGACGAGAGAGAAAATATCTTCAAAACTGGTACAAAGCGCTGAATATATCCATTGACTATGCAGCATGTATATTGTAAGCATGGTATTGATAGTGAAGAGCCAATGTTGACAACACCCCTTCCTTAGGAGTCTGATGATGGATGAAGGAAGAAGTGTGATGCCAGTTGGAGATGGATTTCCATGGTTGGGGTCGGTGCTTTGGAGTTTCCTTCACTGCTTTGACAGTGTTGGCTGGATGACTGACATGCAGCCTTCTAAAAGTGTCCGGGCCGGTTTTTCCACCGCACATTAATCATTAATCTAAGATTAACTCTCATTAATTAATAGGAGTTAATCTCCCACTAACGTTGATGGAAGAATAATTTGTGGTGAAAAAACTGGCGCTCAGCATTTTCATCACAAAAAAACGTTTAATGCGCCAGGCACCCCGCCTGGAATAACCGGCCCGGAGACTTTTAGAAGGCTGCCTGTCAGTTGACAGAACAGAAACCTGTATGTCGGCTTAATTTCCATGGTATTATGACTTATTTTTGGTCTTCGACGTGAATCGTCTGTGTTTTTGTTTATTTTTGACGTGTTTTCTCGCTATATTTTATGTTGTATTTTTAACGTGGCTCCAGTAAGCTATGTGTGTATGTATGGTCAGCAGGAAGGGCATCCAATCTGTAAAAATCTCCTAATTATCCACAAAGATTCCGGTTTTTGGAAGATTCCGTTTTTGGGACCCTCAGCACAGAGCAGCTACAGAGAACAAGGCTAATTAAACGAACAAAAACTGAACTTTGTTATGCCTGTGTGGATGCTAGGTAAAGAGTTGATTGAGCAGCAGTCAAAAGTTGAAAATGTGGATTGTTTGCCGACGCTGACAGTCAGTGACATAGAGCTACATTCTGAACGCGATCCCTTTGTCATCCAACACAAAGGTTACTTTGCTGACAGCTTATAATGCAATTTTTGCTCTATAATAGCTCCGTCGGTCGATGTACTAGATATCATTTCATATTTAAGTCTGGCTGTTGGTATTGAGTACTGGTGCTAGACAGCCAGTTCTATTAGTTGAGAACCATGGCAGCAGTGGCCTTTTTGAGGTGGTGAATGAAGAAATGATGAGGCCATTTATAATTGGGATGTGTTTTGTGGGCAATATTTGCTATATTTTAAGAAATTTGCCATTGAGATTGAGAGGTTTTCATTAGTGGGAATAGCTTTCGATTAGCATTTTCCACCATTTCCTAGGAATACCAGCGAAGAGACTGGCTGGAAAAAATGCCATTAATCAGAAGTAGCAGTAGTGGCATTACATGATAGCTATATCTCTGTGTTGTCACCAATAAGCGAGCTAACAGGTTCTGATAAAAGTTCGACAGTATATTATGCAATTTTGTTGGGGCTTAGATGTGGCAAAGGGACAATTGCAATAAATATCGAATGCAACAGTGGATTTGGTTCAGACTATTGTGTATGAATGCAAACGTTAGAATGCTGTGAGTATTAGTTGCTGCCGTTGACAGGCCAAGTTGAGATACAACTTTGTTCTCAGCCGACAAATGAAGTGACATACTTTCGTGCTGTGTCCAGTATTGTCAGTCTTCCAACTCACTTGAAACCTTACGTGCCCTTGTTCTGCAACATAGTCACCAAGTACTGCGTATTTCTTGATTTGCTTATCTTCTCACCGTTGCTTTGATTGATGGCAATGTTTTTATACCAATTCTGGTGCTGCGAGCTGTGTAGAAAGAATAGGCTTATCAGAAAAGTTAACTGAATTGGGTTTCTTGTATAGTCTCGATCTGTCTATTCACGTTGTATGATAATTGTCTGAAGGTACTGGCAGTTATTAGACCCTATACATCTGAAAAATTTGATGAACTTTGGTCTAATAACCTCTGCATTTTACAGGCTCGTTTTTCTCCCGACGAGCTACACGCAGCGATTAATCATATTCACCAGATGCCGCCTAGAGTCAATGCAGATGCCAAGAGCTTGGCACGCTGGACGTGCTCATGCTGGGCTTTGCCACGTAACTAGTTGTTGAGAGTTTACCTGTGCAAGGCTGAGTTTTGACAGAGGTGTGTGTGGTGTAGGATGGGTGCAGGCAGTATGGACTACCAGCAGTTGTCACAGCAGATCGAACTCAAGACTGGCGCAATGGAAGCTGGAGCTCATTTAGTTGAGCACCACAGCAGCAGTAACCTCTATGAACAAGTACGGGAAACCAGCCCTTTTTTTCTTTGTTCTGATGCACCTGTTTGGACCGTAGCAGGTTTTTGAACAAGTACAGGAACGAATATTTTATTTCTACTCGAAATGTTGCAAGTAATTTTTGTTTGTTTACACGAATTGGCATTCTTTGACGTTTGTTTGTGTAGAGTGTATTGTTTTCATCATATTCTTTGAACCGGAACGTGGAAGCTATGCTGCATCTTTGGATTGAGATATTCAACAGGTTAGTTGCGCAATGTGTTGTGGTAATCTGCTCTCGCAGATCACTGGGTCACTTTAAATTTGCAAAGACCAAGACCAAAGTCTTAGACTTTAGTCTTAGACCGAACTGTAATCCAGTCCGTAAAAATTAGTGCCACTTATCCCAAAAGGTTCTGTTCCTGAACAAGCGGAGGAAGAAGACCAAGGAGGACTGGATGATCCGGGTCCACCTGGAAAAGGACATTCTGCATCAGGTAGCACTGACATCAGCTTGATAATACTGGGTCAATACATCATCATACTGTGGACAGTTGTGCATCACCGCCAACTGAAGATGATGAAACTGTTCACTGGAGGTTTGATCTACAATGGTTTCTAGTCCGTGATAACGTTGTCTGTTTGGTGTGCAGTTTATCACTTGCCGACACGACTCGCCTGCAGACACTGGTACAGATACTGGCATCAGAAATGTCAAGTGATCTTTCAGACTGCGGTCATCAGTATGCAATGACGCATGCAGCCAGCACGTTGCAGTCATGTTCCGCTGCACGAGAACTTATGTCTGGATTAACGCAGGTTAGGACATCACATGGCAATCATTGTAATTTCTACACCAGCATAGCCGCCGGCGTGGGTAGGGCGATCAGCCGCGTCTGTCTGTTTGTCCGCGTCCTAACAGGAAAACGGCTTGAGCTATCAACACCATACTTGGTACTCGTATACTCTATAGCGGTCGCTTGGCATGCACGGAGCCAGAGGTCAAAAGGTCAAGGTCACATGGTACGAAAATCGTCTCGGCGCACTGTTGCTATTGATTATAGCGGCTGTCCCATAACCCTGTGCTGTGTTACCTGCGGTCGTTGGTGGCATGGATCTGCATGTTAATACGACTGACTATGTCTTCTAGTTTTGTAGACTGTTTGGTGTCCAGGAAATGCACTATGATGATGATGATGCATGGAATTTTGGCTGCAGAGTTTGCATATAGGCTGATGAAGTTGATGTGAAAAATTGGCTTTCATAATGCACCAGATAAAAGTGCTGTATTAAAATCGGAAGACTTTTTTGACTAGATGATGTTATTGGTATAAAACTTGTTCTTGTGCTAAATCATATAATTGGAAATAGCATTTGTGCTTGTTACTTGTCAGGTTGATCTTATGAAAAGTCTTGCAGAATTGTCTCAGCATGATGAACTGATTGCATTCATGAAGGACATTGCTGTGCATGTTCTATCTGCAGATAATATGAGGTAAGATTGTGATAAAACATGATTATTGGCATATTTTGGTGTACAGTGAAATTTAGTTAGAACAGACCTTATTATAATGGACACTAGCTTAATACAGATTTCTTTTCTGGTCCCAGCTGAGTTTCTATCAATTTCAATATGTGATAATACGGTTAAAATGGACTCCGATAGTACGGACTTTCGTTTACTACAGACCAGTTTGTCGGTCCCAACATTAGAGACAACGCTGGATACAGCAAATAGATTGAGATCATGACCACTGCAGGCGTGCTTATGCCACCATGAACGGCCGTCGTCACGTCGTGATAATGTAATTGCACTGGATACCAGCCGTTTTTACAATGTGGCTGTCGACTAGTACGTCCATTTTTACCCTGTGGCACTTTGTGTGCTAGCAGTGTATCTGCTGTAGTTATTTTTTTCCAAACACTACTGGTCAGCCTGTCACATTTATGCAATGTGGAAGTGTCAGCAAACGTTTTTTATTACGTATCTGATACATTACAGTTGTCTCACATGCAACATTTTTCAAAGTTCCAGAGGTCTACCCTTAACATGAGCGTTTATTTTGGGTGGGCTATGAAAAATTTCTGTTGTTGCCTTGCTGTGTCTCACAAACGAATATGCAGTACACACTACACACATAGTTGCTATGGACCATCAGTAGTACGTTACTAATTATGATTTACTGAACGATGATTGTCTGTGATCTTTGATGTTTATTTCAGCTGCTGAAAACCTTTCAGGACAGCATGTACAGCATACAAAACTAACTATATTGATCATACGTCATGCGCGAACCAATATTTTTGCTGTTATTTTCAGTGACATAAAAATGTCAATAACTTTGGGGGCATTCTCTGTAAGCTTTCCTAGGTGATCTGAGAGAGCTCAGCTGTATAACGTTTTGCAGTGCATTGGTAAGTCTAAAAACCGTCATTTCTGTGCATTTGTACCATACAAAACAGTGAAGGTTGAATATTGGGGGATTGTCTTTGAAACTTAGGATGGTGCAAGGTCATTATTGTTGACAAAAGCTCCCAAGAACCATGTCATGCTGTGTGGATTGATTTCTCTGTAGATGTTGTGTAACGTCAACACCGGACAATATAGACAACGTTCACGTATTAGCGGAGAAATTCATTGAAACGCTTCCGACAAATCTGAACCGGAAAAATAATCATCTGAAGTTCTTCGCAGAGGTATAATTTAACGAAATATTGATGTTTCACGTGCATGCATATGTGTGGCAATGAAAGCATGATGAGTGAAGAAAGTGAACTGCAATGGTCCCAGTTGTCCTGAATTTCCTGAAATTTCAAATTTGTCTTGATATTGTCCTGAAATTTAAAATCGTCATGAAATCTTAAGTCATTTGGCAAGAATGTCCTGATGTTGGCCTTTGTTGTGCCATGACATATGGCAGTTTACTGTTTTAGTTGTGGCATTGCTTGTTTATTACTGTCGTTGACTGTCCTGTACTCTGTGAGATTGTGACAATTCATTGTTTTGTGTAACTTACCTTGGTAACATTGTCATAACTGTTTTATTCATCTTTATGACTGATTTGGGATTACGAGAAAGTATGAACTTATTTTTCTATGTGTTGAGCCTTTTCAGACCTACAAATGTCCTGAAATTCTCCTGAAATGTGCTGAAAATTTGATTCGTGAAATTTGACTTTTTTGCTGCTGGGACCCCTGGAACTGGCAATACAGTGGACAGAGGTTAATACGATCAGGTGGATGTGTGATACGAAGGTGTGGAACTGAGGCAAGCACCGTGTTTTGTAAGTCTTGCTTTTGTCAGTTCTCTGGCACGTTGAAGTTTGTGGTTGGTTGTATTGGAGATTATAAAGTGCTGTTTGGATCAATAAATGTTTGCTTTTTAGTATTCTGTGCATGCGGCATCACCTTCTCCAGTTCCATTTTAGCAAGCATTTTCCATTTTAAGGGATGTTAATCTCCCAACCAACCTTTTGGAGATAAATGGCAGAGGTTTTTTGCAGGCTGGATTTGTTTCCTGTCAGCCAAACAGTGGTGTCAAATGACCCAGCCAACGTCTGTGCCTCATCTGTTTTTTATCCACAGCCTTTGTGTCCGCACTGTAATGCTAGTGTGTCTTCTGTTGACAGGAGGGGTCGTTTACACCAAGTCCATCATATACACATTGTCATTTTCCATTCCAAGTAAACTATGTGGCCTGCAGCTTGCCGACTGTACCCTATTGTCATCCACATTTTGCAAGGTAACGTGATTGCTTTTGACATTTGTGTAGAAGTACAATATAGTACAGTTGTTGTACAGATCAGTAGTGAAGTAAAGTAAACACTGTATAGCAGTTTAGCATCAACTTAGCTCTTCACCGCTATGGGAAACTTACATGCCATATGGGATCACACAGTGTTACCTGCCACCCGACAGAGGTGAGAATCCTGCCTTTACCCCCAGCTGTAGCAGGTACTCGATTTAGCGACCCCGGGGGGATGCAAGGCTGAGTTGACCTACGTTAGGTGAAAGCCACCGGCCGGGAATTGAACCCGCGACCTGTAAATCGCAAGTCCAACGCCCTACCGCTGAGCCACCATGCATCAGTACAGTGTACAGCTGATGTATGATGCAGTGTAGTACTGCTGTTGCCCTGTTTATAATGTGTAACTTCATGTATTTGCAATTTTGGAGAGCTGATAGCCGTGTCTCGGATTAAAGTACTTGTTGTCACATTTCCTGCCAGTTCTGACTCTGTTGCTGTCCACATTTATAGTTTCATTTTATTGTAACCAGAAATGTTATGTTATTTGTTACCAAGGCCAACTTCTACCAGGTTTGGCTTCAAGTTTTGACGTTGTTTGTTTAGTACAGTAATATTTTGTTTGTAAAGTCAATCATCTGATGTTTGTGGTGTTGTTCAGCTTGCGTGTGTTAGCCAAGCTGCTGACAATGAAATATTTGCATCGAGAAATTAGGTAAGTCTGTCAGTACCATTGCCACAATAAGTGCAAATGATTTTTTCCAGATTTTCTTACATTGATTTGAGATAACTGGACTTCATTTAAAATGATACTTATGTGCAATGTTTATATTAATTGTTATGTACAATTCAGATTGTAGGATGTAAAATTTCATGTTGCAATAATAATAATTTGGTTTTCAGAGAGAAAGGCGGGGCCTATGGAGGTGGCGCCATGAGTCAGCATCATGGATTGTTTCATTTCTATTCATACAGGTAAATCTTGTCATAGTACTTGTAGTTCAGAAGTGTATTTATATGATTGTCTGCATGTTTCACATCAGATGTGGTATCGCAGAGCCAGTGTGTTGTCTGTTTGCTCATGATTCAGTTGGTGCATTGAGAAAGGATTTTGCAGTGGCTGATTTTTTCTGGCTTGGTCCCGCAGTGCTTGTAGTTTGCTTTCACTATTTCACTGTTTATTAGGTGAGAGGAAGAGCATCTGGCCTGTAAAATCTGGTGTCTGGTACCTCAAAAGGTTTTTTTTGGGGGGGATATACACAGAGAGAGAAAGGAGGAGAAACTGGCCAATCCGTGACATTTCCCTGACTTTTGGTCAATTCCGTGACAGTTTCCTTGCAGCTGTCAAATACCCTGACATTTCCAGATTTTCCAGACAACTCGTCACCCCGTTCTTCACTCAGAGATGTAGTCCGAGACTGCAGTCTTGGTCTCGAGACTGCTCGTGACCAGAATTTTGTGGTGTTGATCTCGAAGTATCTGTCTCAGCTGTTTTCAAGACTGATCAGTAATTTGTTAGCATGTGTGCGTCGTAAGATTATAATCCTTTTTGTGCAAGACTGCAATTTTTATAGTTCACTAAATTTAGTTCCGATTTTGAACTGTACTACAGACTTGTGATTGTTGTTTTGCAAACTTCATGAAACTTTGACTGTTACTGTGAGCAATGTGTATTTGTTTTATGTTTCATTTGCCGGTCTTGGTCTTGAAGGTGCTGGTCTTGGTCACGACAGACCTGGTCTTGGCACTGCTGGTCTTGACTACAAAACTGCCTTCACTGCATCTGCCTGCATAAAGTCCACTTTCATTCATTTTATAGTCTCCATCTTGCCATTTCCTTCATTTTTAGGGTCCTTTTTCTGTTCACGCTTACATACTGAATTTGATTCAACACGAATTTGCTAAATGTGTTTGCTTGCAGAGATCCAAACCTTCAGCAGACACTGGATAGATTTGCAGCTAGTGCCGTGTGGGCAGCCAATGGAGAGTTTACTGATCGTGACATCGACGAGGCGAAACTTGCCGTGTTTTCACAGGTAGCATCATGATTAATATCTCTTCTCCTGACTTCCCCATGAATGCTGTAAATGACTGTGGACCTGGACCTCTTTGCCTGGTTTCCATGTATATGAAATATGAGTTGTAGAACAGTTGAAATTCGAAAGCTTGAAGCATTTAGAAACTACAGATGAGAAGAAAATCGGCAGTTTCAACAAAACGCATTCAGTAGAAGGCTAACAAAAGAATGTAGGTTGCTCCACTAATGCGATGATTGAGTAAATAACATTGTGATGATACATTTAGCTTTCTTTGCTTCTTTCTGTTAAGAACTTATGGAAAATATTTTTGTTTATAGGCATCTTTGGTTATTACTTCCTTGAAGCTGACATTCATTTGTGTATTCATATTTCAAGAGGTTTCTCAAGAAGTTGCCAATTTTCGTGACATTTGAAAGGGTCTTGCATTGACCTCTTAAAATTGGGGCTTATAGACTCTTTAGATTTTTGCTTCCACGAGATGATCCAAAACTGCTGCACATCCAAGTGGCATTGGTATCATTTTGTAGCGTTGGTCGAGTTGTGACAGAATGTGAAGAACACTGCTGATGTTCAAATGAGTTTACAGGCTGGGCCACTTCCCGAACTTCAGATTATCGGATTCTCTGGTAAAATGTGTTGATATGACTAAGGAGATTGAGCTGTTTTTTTGGAATGGGCTACAGTGATCCGGATGTACGTTATATCAGAATCGATTTTGGTTGCCCACAGCAAGGATACTCTTCTGCAACCACATCCAAAACTCCTGCCCAACGTCCCCATTTTGCCAAGTCTTTTATTTGTTGTTACGCATTTCCGTCTTCATATAATGTAATGCAACACATGTAAATTTAACACGTTGTATAATTTTGAATGCTGGAATATTATCTGTCTGAAACACCTCTGGTTATGGCTGATTTCTGACGTCTTTTGTTTAGGTTGACAGTCCCGTACCTCCTGGCAGAAAAGGTCTCCGATATTTTCTGTATGGTATTGACAACAGTGCCTTCCAGTCACAACGCGAACAGCTACTTGAAGTCGGACGAAATGGCATTGTCGATGCAGCACAAGCGTATGCTTTAAGCTCATTTGAGTTTCTTATTTTTGTCAGTTTATTTTTCTTGTCAGCATTGCTTTGTTGAGAATGTCAAGTATAAGATTTATTAGGTTGCTAATGTTGGTCTTTTGTCTACATGTAAATCATACAGTAAATGTACATCAGCGCCAGATTTCTCTAGGCCTACATGTGTTCTTGGCAAGCCATTCTCATTGTGTTAGGGCCAGTTGCTTGCATTGTTTCGAAACTGCCCTTCAGTGTGAATTTGCACTGGAGTGCATGATGATGATGAGGACAGAGGTTGGGATCAGTGCTATGTGCTGCCTTCAGCGCTCTGACACTGTTGCTGACAGGGTGATCACCCAGTTACTTGGAATCATCAAGGAATTTAACAGCGGTCAGGGAAATGTTAGGTAATCAATGTGTCATGGAAGTGTTGATTGTTAACTTGGCATTTAACATCTTCAGCCTAATATAGTATTACAGCTTACTCATAGTTTATGGTTCAGTTAAACCGATCTGCTGAAGTTGCTGGTTTCCCTAACACTTTGTACAACTGATGGAACTACAGAATCTTTTTCTTCATTTTTGTATGTGTCCAGATATTTGATAGACAACCACACCTTGGGTGCGGTGACGGTTCTTGGTCCAGAAAATTCAATGACGTCAGACTCGCAAGTTTGGACAGTGAAGAAACATGAATGAATGAATCTCAACAAATCAACATGAGGGCGCGAGACAATGTTAACTGAGCTGATGCTGTCTACAGCACACATTTCATGACTCTTGCAGCATTTGCATCACGACATGCAAGAATTTTTATTGACACTGCATCCGATTTACTCTTGGTATTCCGTGCAGTATTAATGTATATCATTTATTGGGGTCAGTCTTCAAACAGCGTATACATATTGCACAGTATGATAATTATGCGGTAGAATATCAGTCAGAGTGGTGTAGTCAGCAGATGTACCGGGTGGGCCAAAAAAGTGATACCTCTCGTACAATGTAATATATGTACGAGAGGTATCACTTTTTTTGGCCCACCCTGTATATGGTTGACAAGTATCTACTAAGAATTCCATAGCTTCAGTGTTTGGATACACGTCCATAAATTAATGCAACTGAATATCTTATTGTTTTTTCTTAACCTGGCATACTTCATTAGCATTACCCAGTAAATCCTCTGATCACACTGGGTCCCAGCGCCGGCGCAGAGGTGCGTGCCCCTCCTCCCACAAGAAAAATTGGCCCCCTAGGCGGGGCTATGGCTAGGGTTTTTCCTTATGTATCACTCGCTAATGTGCCCCCTAAAACTCTGTGCCCCCTCCCCCCACTTGCTAGACTCTGGCGCCGGTACTGCTGGGTCTGCAAACATCTTTAAACAGGGTTCCCACAAGTTGACAATTTTAAAAAATCTAGGACTTTTCCAGAACCTTTTTTCCAAGTGTTTCAAGGACCCATTTATACAGTATCAGGCATTTAAGGTACTTTTACACAGTTAAGTGATAAGAACAGCAACAGTAGCCAACTGCAATTCCTCGTCTCTACAGTTTCTTTTCTGTGTTTTAAACCGTTTTTCTTTTATGTGCAGTAACTGCTTGTGTTTTTATGCCACATTGCATGCACGCAGTGTTTAGATGTGGCCTACTGCTGCAGATGTTACACGTGTGTTGGGCACTCGGGCAGACAGTGCCGGCCTGTGCATGCAACGGACAGGTGCATTCAAGACACGATGCGGCCTCTTGTCAAATTTATTTAGACAACAGTTTGTTTAAACTTTCTAGTCCTCCAAGTGTGCAAAGTATCTCTGCCGTTATTGCTTGTGTCAGTATCGTGCCATCAACTGATGTAGTGGCAGCGGTCGATGATCAAACTAAGCTGACAACACTTGTGATAGTCGGCGTGCTGTGTTGAAAAGGCAAAAAATGGCAGAGTTCAGAGCTTGGGACTAGGTTCCAGAGGGAAATACTCTTATTTTTGAAGATGCCCGAATTCCCTTGAAACACTGTTTGTTAGGTAAGCCAAAGGCAGCCTCTGTGCCAAAAACCATCTAATCTATCTGTTTCTTGTGACCGACGTGCCTCAGCATATGTCACGACAGTCACGTAGCATAGCGCTGTGCGGGTAAAAATCAGTGACAGTACTTTGTTGAAAATAATTTTTCATCACAACTTTCCAGCAAGTAACAAAGATGACATTCTACGGAACAAATCGACTACAGATTCATTTTCATCTTTGACAGAATGTACACAACAATGTTCGCGTTGACAGCTTTCGTCACTGAAGTAGCGTTACAAAAGATTAATTGCAATTAACGTGAAAATTTTATAGTAAACAGTATACAGATTCTGACGTACAATAAATTACACAAACGTCATTCTAAACAAAATAAACAAAAAACATAAGAAAACATGAACATTGCCAAGCCGCTGCAAAACCAGCAGCATGCATCCCACCCCTAAATTGGTGAACGCCATGTACGCTTGTTTCCAAGTTTCAGCTTAATTGGTATATATGTCGCCCATGCACAGCAAACCAAAAGATCATACTGTCATTCTGTGATGGCGACATAGAAAGTTGTGCACCACTATAGACCATCCTCTGTCAACAGTATTAAAACCGTTTCTAATTTTCTATACTCAAATGCCCTCATGGGGAAGTGGCGTTGACAAACTTTACCATTTGAAAGCATGACAGCATGGCACATCAGCACAAAGTCTTTGGCCCAATGGTGGTGCGTGATGTCCCAGCCCTAGCAAACTCATCATGGTGATAGGGGGTTTGGACCATTTTTGCACCTCGAAAATGTGTTCGCATCTGATGTATGGTTTTGCCACTAGGGGGCGTCTGCAAATTTGACATCACATCTCTGCACTGATGGGGTTAATTTGGCATGGATGAGTCAACTCCATGCCAAATTTCACCCCAATTGGTGCAATGTGTCACCACTGTAGGGTGAAAAACTTCAAAATCGTCCCAAGTAACCGAAATGCTGGTGTATGTGCTTCGTGCGTGCTGCTGGTAAAAGTAAAACAAAAAAACAAGAATACGTAACTAGTAAAATTTTACGTAAATTGGGTTATCTACAGTAATGTACAAAACTTTGATATAATCTGTACAGTCTCCGTAATTATATTGTCACTATTATTCCATTGTTTTGGGTGCCAATTATTTTTTTTACAATTTCATTTCCAGTATTGTATTCTATCACAAGTAGTTACGTAGTGTGTGAAATGCTAGTCTGTCAGTGATTGATGCTTTCAAGAAAGATCTTTTGACATCATGCCTTCCACCAGTTGAGACTTAAAAGGTCAGATTGTATGGTGATTTTAAGGGGATGAGATCAGTATTTGCTAGATGCCCTTTATGAGGTTACAACTTGTATATATCTCAGTTGCAACTGAAGTCCACTGGAGTTCACTGTCTCGAAACAAAAAATTAGGCCCAACTCCTCATGCTATGATTATTTCAAAACCCAAACACCGAGAATGAAATTACAATGAAGCAAGCAAACTCCAAAGATGTGTAGGCAGTTATAATGTAAGCAACAAACCAAAAGGTTACAGGCACCAAAGCTGTATTAACTCCACACACCACAAAGCACTGCACTCGGGTATGAAAGAACTGGTGAAAATAATGAGAAACGTTAATTGGAATCCTTCTGATAGCGAATTAGACCACGACCTGGTGGTCCTGGTGACCAGACGGTCGTTCTTGTGACTGGCATCATGTACCATATACGGTAGGCTAGAAACCAACCTATTGCTGCAAACGCAGCACCGGTCAGTTTCTGTGGCATATTGTGGAAATACAATATTGTAGCAAGCAGCATCAGCTCCCAGAGTAAGGTTAATAGCGTCAGGGCAACAACCAGAAGTCGAATGAAAGGCAAAGACCACGAGTAAGCCACATTAATGCGGTCCAAATCTTCTGGTGTATATCTGTACAAATTTAAAAAAAACTAAATTAGTTATCAAACACAGCATCATGCAGTGTCTATAATTGCAGTACGGTAATGCACAGAATTTTAACTTCCATACTACTGTATGAATAAATACTAATAATACTGAGTAATGAAGAAATTAGGGCTGTGACTTTTTAACAATTAACCACTAATCGTTAAAAGTTTAATCCATTAAAAATTTCCTTTTGATTAAAATTTGCTCAACTATTCTTTTCTGGTAATTCATTAATAAGTAATGCACAAAAATTCATGAAAATTTTGCGAAATTTAATGAAGCTTGTTGGAGTAAATATTAATTGAACATTTCTCGTTCTGGCAGAATGAAGATTATAGAACTAATTATGTTAATAATTTGTAGTGTTGTTACGGTAACTGAAACCGCCGCCGAAACCTAGGTTTTTTCCCAAAACCGTTTGTCGCCGAAACCTAGGTTTTTTCCGCCGGAATTGACGGTTTTCAGGCAGGTCTCTATGCTGAAATTGTCAA
>Ga0209780_1001019_pt1 | contig 17386 bp, 11 predicted proteins | sample WorMetexBAHAMAS2_FD_187384 | JGI IMG/M metagenome (GOLD analysis project Ga0209780, IMG submission 187384) | Marine gutless worms symbiont microbial communities from Max Planck institute for Marine Microbiology, Germany - Inanidrilus exumae... | ecosystem: Host-associated > Annelida > Digestive...
CCCCCCACACACACACACATACAAAACTCAAGTTCAAACGTCGGTCTGTTCAAAAGATAGAGTGGAAACAAACGGACGGACAGACAGACGGACGGACGGACCGACTAAATTACCTTCCCGGCGGTCGGTAAATATGCTGCCCACGTGCAGCTACTGCATAAAGTTATTCATTCAGCATGAGCGCAGCTCTTACATAGTAACAATTCTTATCAGGAGTACCAGCGTTCAAGCCGAAGTTATCGTGTTCTCCAGACAAACGACGACGGCTTATCAGCTCGGCTCGCAGACGACTATACACTCACGACCGTGTCACACGAGCAGAAACAAACTGAGGAAAGACTTCAAAGCCCCAGCGTCGACGTGGATGACCTCGCCACCACACACTTCAACCGAAGTGTGACCTTGACCTTGACCTCCAACATCTAACCAGGTCATCAGTGGGGGCTACTGGTTATTCCCTGTTTTATTACTGGCCCGCCTACACATAGTTTAGGGGGCCAGACTAGTAACGGTAGGTGGCGTCTGTCGTCGTCTGCAACATGGCGCATATGTAACGTAAGTTAACGTAACTGACCGGGGGCAGCACGCGGCGGGCCAGTCGTGTTACGTCCTGTTAGGGCGACACCTGGCTGAGATTGGTCAAGTAGGCCGAGTTCAAGAATTATGATATTCACGAGATATGACCTCGATGGCCTGCCGTGACCTGAACCTTTGACTTCCAGAACCTAATCAGGTCATCGGTAGGGCTAGTGAATATTCCCTGTCGGGTTTATGATAACTGTTCAAGCCGTTCATGAGATATAGTGCAGGTAACAATACGTGATCAGACGAACGGACGGGACAACGGGACAGCCTAAAAACGTAATGCCTTGGACGACAAAAAACCGTATAATCAAAGCGCTTTCTATCACGCAAACTAACTTGATCCTGATCTATAGCTATACTGAAGAATAGTTTCTTTCCTTTGGTGCTTTTATGCTGCTGGCAGGGTCGGAACAAGAGATCTAGCCTGAAAAACGTGCGCTATTTATCCCAAAAGATTCCCTTCCAGAAAAGTGGAAGGGAAAACCTGAAGTGACTGAGGTTAATCCAGCTTCGTCCGGATAAACACCGTTAAAACTGGTTGCGGTGTCAATCCTTTATGGACGGTGTGAGACAGCGCCGGTCCATCCGCACACCTGTCAATCAAGAACCGGCCACGCCTACCACCGCGCTCCGCCCGCCGCATCGACAACCGTTGTATGATTTCCGGCTAGTGTGACAGCGGCATGAAAGCCACGCCCTGCCAAGTCTTACATAATAGCACTGGCACACGGAGGGACAGTCTGTTTACTGTATCGGTCAGACTGCACGCATGAATGGTTCCACTGCGCCACGGGCTTCGACAGAATACACAAGTCCACGCCTGATAACAATGGCTGGTCATGGGACTAGAGAGAGAGAGACCTTTCCAAATTATTCTACCACCTCTCCATTTAGGACCTTACGACTAGTTACAAGTATGTCCGGCTTCGTTACACTTGGACGGAAATGTACGCATGCTGCCCCCTGGTGAGTCACGTTGAGTATGCACCGCGCGACCTATTAAGGTTAGAAAAAGATGGGACATTGAGAGAGACAGATGGACGGACGGACAGACCGTTACATTACACTTACCGCTAGACACGGCCATCGTAAACAAACATGCAATACTGTTGTTGTGAAAGCGAACTCTAATCACGCAGTTCATCAGAAAAAAATCAAATGGACAGCGGCGAAATAAGTTAACACGGTTAGACATTATATAAATTTTATGACACAAAGGCGACTTCAGAGCTGTAATATATTCATGTCGACCATGACAATACTATACTCCTCTCAGCATATTAACAGTGTCTCCCCTCCGTTAATAAAAGGCTCAGCCCCAGAGGGACCGCGCGACGCACTGTCAGTTGAAATCTTCTCAACAGCGGCAAAACTGTACAAAAAATTGTACTTGAAAATGCTTGCAAACAGTGAATCTATATATCTAACAATCCGTCGGTGAATAAGTCACGTTTGTTTGGCCAGGGGCGTGGCTTACGTGCGTCACTTCCACTTCTTCCTCTTGTGATTCACCACTCTGCACATCCATAACTCCCTCTCTCTCTTTCACTCCCTGCTTAAAACCGGCCTGTTTCACAAATCCTAGCCCTAGTAATTGCACTTCTTACTCCCGGACTGCCTTCATGGACTATTGCCTGGACCGTTTCTTCTGTGCTACTCGGTTTTTGTTTTTATTTTTCCTTATTTTTCGTTTCTGTGCCGTGCGCTAGATTAAGCTGGCCATCTCGTCAGCTTCTGAGCGCACGTTAATCTACCGTATCATATCGTATGGTATCGTGTCACGTGGCGCTCTGCAGCAGCGCGGCCACGCCAGGGTCGTGGCTTACGTCCCGTCAGTACGGGCGGGTCGTGGCCCGGCGGGCACGCGGGCGGCCGGGAGCGCGGGCGGACGGAGGGGCGAGCGGCCCAAGCCACAATGGCGCGGAAAGTCACTCAAGATGATCGGAAATGGCAATATTCAACAGTCATATATCACTTCCTGTTAGTGCTCTGTGACTGACAGATAGACAGACAGACAGACACTGGACGATGACCAAAATCCAAGCTCAGTGGAAAGCGGATGTGGGCCACATACCGTGGAAAGTTGGTGCAGTAGTCGGAGTAGATAATGAAATCATGTTGTCGATCGAGAAAACATTGGGCGACTGCCACAGCGTCGGGACTACGCTTCTCCAATATACCCAAGAATTCTCTGAACACCAACCACGTTCATTCAATTCACAACGCATATACGGTATGATCAGAAGCCACTAGTCCTGAGCTTAACAAAACGTAACTTATAAAACTAGCATGTCGGTCCTCCTGATTGTCCGGCCGAAATGTACGCTGGCCGCGTCGCATGCTGCCCCCTGGTGAGTCACGGTGAGTATAGCGATGGGACAGACGGACAGTCGGATGGATGCCAGGTCGTTAAATTACGTTTTTTGCCTTTTTGCTAGATGCGGCCACTATAAAAGCAGCGAGTACCTGAATCTGTAACAAGTGGTCAAAGAATTCTGACGAAAGGCTGCATCCCAGGAAGATGTTATGCGGTTATTGAGGATTAAATGATCCCTTTTGCTGCATACACCGCAGCAGAGACTCCAATGCTTTTCAATGGGCCAGACAACTCCCCCTAAACTCCAAGTCCCTTCTAGTGGGGGATCTCGACCCACCACGTCTAATACGCGGTTCCACTCGAGTCAGCCATCCATAACGGCATCTCGATCGGTTCAGCCGTTTTTGCCTCGCCACTGACAACATTTCGGCGAAAACTGAAATTACGCTTATTTATGAAGTCTTACCCGGACATTATTTTCTAGTTGTATCATTATATATAAATCTTTATTCGCATTAAAATGCAGCATAAGATAGAGACAAACAAAAACAAACATATACACAGAAAAAAAATAAAACACAATAAAACACACAATATTAAAAAACACAATGTACCCAATTACAGGTCAACCATTGACTTTAAAGTTTTATTACTTTTAACTTAGGCCACGCTAAAAAGTCCCAATGTAAAGTAATAAAGCCATCGAACGGCGGTGGATGCGGTGGTAGAGGGGTGCCAATCACTACAGCACTCTCTCTTGCACCTGGATTTTACGTACTCATAAACGTGATCGGAACGTACGCGTAAACGGTTACCTGTTGAACTCGTACAAGTTCTGAATGTTGCCGAACAGAAGAGTGTAATCTTGTGAGGTCACTTTGCCCGCCACCGTGTCCGCAATTTGTGCCACATGCTGTAAATAACCCTGTCAAGCAGAACACACCGTCATCTGACATAGGTAATATAACACCAACATTATGAATACTAGTGACGATCAGACGCGTCCAAACGTGATGGTCGCCCAGCGTTAGCTAACTGGGCACATTTTGCTGTGACCTCTGCCTTCAGCACGAATAGCCTACGCCGCCGCTGCTGTTGTAGTCCTACCGCCGACTGAACAAATTGCATAACCCTTGACTGGAGAAGCGTCGCCGCCGTTGTAAGCTCCGCCCAGCGTGGCAGCGCCTAGCAAATTAATCCTATATGCGTTGGGCCATAAAAACGTGCCACTTTATTTTTCATTATAACTCCCATATTTCTTGGTGAATTTTTACTTTTATGTACCAATCCAATGAAAACAGGAATGAATCTCTACAGAACTGGCATAACAACTTCACCCAGTGTGATTTAAGTTGTGGATATTTTTTTCAGTTTCAGTTAAGCGATAAGTCTAAATTTTCAGTTTGAGTTTTTCAATTTTTTCCGTTCCCGTTACCGTTAACTTAAATCACACTGACTTCACCTTGGCTGTCTTCAATTGCGGAACTGGTATCTGCAGTTCGGGATGACCGTGGCCAACGGCTTCCTGCCGTGCGCTTGATCGAACTGGTTGTGCGCAGCTTTCGCAGAAAGTCGTTCAATGTTTGTCTTTTCAATTCTTGTTAGGGTATATCATGATAAGTCTTCAGGCAGAACATCTATTAGATTAACGCAGGTTTTGATCAAAATTTTACCTTTAGAACAGTAAGCGTAAGTAAAGCCATACCTGTATCACATCGCCTAGATCTCGCACGTAAGTTCTCTCTGTTGTGACCAGTTCATCAACGGCTTTGTCTACATAGGAACTTGACGAGTTCAGAGACTCATTATCTCCACCTTCCGCAACTGTTGCTCCAGACCTAACACCATGCTGTCCATCGTCTTCCGCCGAGTCCTCATCAGCCGAAGTTCGATCGTCATCTTCCGTGGTCGAACTGGCATCAAGCTTCCCGTGGCGATGTCTGCCCGGATTCGAGTCCAGAGAAAGATCAAGCTTGTGTATTCTGGACCTCGAAGTCCTGCCCGGGTTCTTCAGACTGTGGGCGGAGCTTGACAGCCTGGAGTCGGACACGCTACAGTGGCTCTTGCGGAGACTGTGCTGACGCGGTGTGGTCGAGGATGAGGCGGAAGTCGCGGAAGGCAGCGAACCGTGGCTTCCATATTTGGACTTCGACGTCACTTCGTCAACATCACTACCACCATGTTGCTCCGAATGGTCCTCAATGCTCCGCGTGGTTTCCATTGCCACTCATTTTACACAAAAGACTACATCACTTTACAGAAAAGCTTCGAAACTTTGCTCTTGCAATACTGATGAACAGTTTGTAAACTGCAAAATCCAGTCATACACACGATCCACTATTCTTATGTTGATGCTACTTAGTACCGAACCTTTTTGTAACTTCCAAATTGTTAAGCCAGGTAACTGCAAAACAAACCACGTAAATATCTTAATTTTTAACACTATCTTACAACTGGACAAATGTCCTATAAAAAGACAGTTTTATAGATTTATTACTGGCCCGCCTACACATAGTGTAGGAGGCCCAGATTAGTAACGGTCGTTGCTCTGTGTCGTCTGTAACGCGGCGCATATGCAACGTAACTCACCAGGGGGCACCACGCGGCGGGCCAGTCGCGTTACGTCCCGTTAGGGCGACACCTTGTATTAACACGCAGTAATACTAAGTAGGCCTACATAATCGAATGTTTGACGCCATTTGTGACCGTTAGGTGCCAAATCACTTTGGACACGTGTCATTATTTACGAACATTTAAAGAGTGATTTGGCAAAAGGCCGCATCGACGTCTTGTCACGCTCGGCGGCGAATGCATTCGTCCACCGCGTGCGCTGTACAGGCACATTCGCCAGCGGCGGTAGGCGAACAGTGTGGAATGCACTCATGTGTAGGTACCTTAGAATGGGCCGGCACGTCCCCCTCAAATTGTCCATTCCCGTGGGAGAATCTGGACCCCCATCTAACACAAGGTTCTTTGGGCCCCACAAGAGTTGGTCCCCAAACGGCATCTCGATCCGTTCAGCCGTTTTTAGCACAGCTCACCCGTGTGTCCAACACACACAGACCATGCTGCGTACAACATCTTGAGCAAAAGGCCGCATCTAAGCACCGGGTGCAGACGACGCGGCCTAATAATGATATTTCCAAACCATTGTGATGTCCACTACATGGCTCGGCAGTATAGTGGGTATAGGGGGTCGGGACTGAATCAATGGTCGTGACCTCGATCCCCAGCCGCCACACTATCGGTCGGTTGGTGCTGGTATAGATGACCGTCTTCGAAGGAGGGCATATCACCTCCGTATGTAACCAGCCACCCAGGCCAACTCAGCCTCCTACCCTCTGCAAGACGGGAAATGAGTACGGCGACGCTCTGCGGCTGGGCGTAACGGCAGGATGGTTCATTCCATTCGTGGATAAACGTGTGTGTGGCAGGTAAAACTGCGTGATCCCTTTAACGGGATCCCGAGTACTTTAGAGATGACTTTCATAATTTAGCGCTATACAAATCTACGCCTTTTATCTTCACTTTTACATATGCAGCGCAGCACCAAACTTGCTAAAGTCAGATCCAGGTAGTGACTAACGCAACAGATTTCACAAGAACCAACACCTTACTTGACATCACAAATAACGAACCACAAAAAATGACAAACCATCCCTGGCACATCAACCATGCGCTTCCAACTAACACGGAAACATCAGTCAGATACTCGCTTACGTGTAGCATAGACGGAACATGACGTCATGTTGCGCCAGTCCCAACCACTGAATCAACGCCTATCATCGTGCCTATTAATATGCATATTCATAAATGTGGCGTATACGGAAGCAGTTCAGGCCGAAGTAATGCTGTAGCTACCGCAGTCAGCTGCTAGGAGTGATGGTTACAAGTCGTTCGTACACTTTTATATTTCAGTTTAACACATAGCAGCACTATCACATCCGTTGCTAGTAAATTTGGAGGGGCCCAAACTGTGGTACATGAAACCTCCAAAAACTCAACCCAGCCCTCGTCGCAGACCGGGTGGTACGAGGCAAGAAGTAAGATGTTGCAAGAATGTTGACAAAAGGCCGCATCGCACGTCGGGCCGTGCAGTCACTGAGGATTGAATTATCCCTTTTGCTGCGTACACCGCAGCACAGACTCCCAACCCCAAAAATTGGCCCTTCCTGTGAGGGATGTCGACCCCCGTAACACGTGGTTCCTTGGGCCAATATAAGTCAGCCCCTACCCCAAATGGCATCTCGATCGGTTCAGCCGTTTTTTGCACAGCTCACGAACGTGACCAACACAGACAGACCACGCTACTCCGTCTTTAGCAATAGGCCGCATCTAACTATTGCTGCGATGCGGCCTAAAAAGCACAGGAGGCTGGAAACTGCAACTTTTTGCGGACAGATGTGACAGCGCCTTAAGCCTTGGCATCGCGCACAGCTAAAGCTAAAGCGCCCGTCAGCCGGAGGTGACACACAGAGCAATTATGTAATTAGTCTAACTGGCGGCCACAACAGGATGAATGTGTGACTATACTCAACGTCGTGGGTGTTCCGCTGTATAAATCCTACTTCCCCTCCACAACTTATCTAAACATTAAGAAAGGATATTGACTATGTGGAAACAGAAATCGAAGAGCGGCGAGGTTCGTGTTGGGTGACCACAGACAACAGAGCAGCGTGTCAATGATGGTGGAGACGCTGCACTCTACTAAGAGTGCCAAAGCACTTAAGGAAACTAAAAGCACTGGCGTCAACAAGGCACAATAACTTTCTGGGCCCGCTTATCCTTTCCTGGTCCATCTGAATATGCGCCAACATGATCCAACAATCACACTCACATAATGAACTGTGCTGCTAAACAAACGGACTGGGATTTTTTGCCACTGACGCTGTGCAAAGTGCAGCATGCTGAGAATTTACGTCCACCGCAGTCGTGTTCTTCATCACAGTGGCGTCAAACTACAGGTTCCCAGGTGGGGGAGCGGGCCGCCCCAAAAATTTGGAGTGTCAACTTTCTAGGCCGCGTATTGTATTTTACGTGAGCATGAACTTCATTCTTCTAAGTCCTAACTGTATTTTGCCTGACTAAGACAGCGCTCCGCGTCTGCGTTTCCTGTCAGCCTCATTTTGCGTTCAATTTTGTTATTTACCGATTGCTTGTCGCGACGTCATTTGGGTCGGGTCGACAACAGGCCCTCTTAAATTTATTTTTAGCACGACGCCACTGCTTCATCGAACCGCCTGAACACAAGAAAGGCTGAAATAGACTGCAATCAGTGGAGCGCATACCTCCACCACACTCTGACATAGGCAGGAAACCTACGCCTCTGTTTTGTGTTGTGTTTCTTTTACTTACTTATTGCTTGCACTGTGGTATGGACGTGGATTTTCCACACTCTACGTTATAAACGGTTTTCCGAATTTCACTTCCACTTTTCAACTACTGGACTATCTAATAACGTAACCCTAACCCTCCAATATGCAGTCAACTCTGCTCTGGTTCATAAGCTGCATATTTATCAAATTTTATTTTAAACAAATTAGCCCCTTACGGGACTGACGGTCGACTCTTCACAACTGACGTTTCTGTCAACTTCAAAGTCACGTGACACACAAACTAGGCCAAATATCAAAAATCCAGCCCGATCAAATTTGGATATTGTGCCACAGTTTAAGAATCAGTGGTCAGTTGCTAGCGCCCACTGTAAATGGCGGAGATGGCTGTTAAAAATGTCCCGATTTCCAACTTTGAAGGGCGCGTGACCTTGACCTTGGATCAGGTCATACTGCATACCGTCGTGCATCACTCATCGACCTCTACCTGCATGCCAAATTTCACTAAAATCGAAGAAACGTTTTGTGGACGGACGGACGGGCGTACGGACGGACATTTGATACCAGCTTTATTAGGTGGACATTCGAAGAGTCGATCTAAAAGTCCACGTTAATTTTTGAGATACTATTCTAACTGAGAGACAAACAGGGCCTGAATACAACCCCTATACCAAACAGTGGAAAACACTATTGGTCTTTCCAGGAAGCGAGGATACGCAGTGGACTTGGCACATCCAGACCTAATCGCCATTGTCCATCAGTGTAACGGCGCTCGGAAATCAATAGCGATATGTCCAGCACCGGATCGATTGACCACCGGTCAAATGTGCGGTCAGCGGCTACTGTTGGGTCAACACTCCCTTTCTCCGCAACAACGCTACCAACCATTCTCAGAATAAAATATATACTTAACGAACAGCGTCAATATTTCGACGATATTAGGCCTATAAGTTGGTTGCGTAGCACAGTGGTAGAACGTCGGTCTGTGACCGGCGAACTTTCCCTATCCTACGCTCGACCTGCAGCTGATGGGTGACTACTTAAGTGGGTGAACCGTCTGCTACAAGGTCAGCCAACTAGGCCAACTCAGCCTTTCATCCTTTCAAGCTCGATGAATGAGTAGTGAGCTGTAATCGGATGTGCGCTACCTCGCTCGGGTGACGCCATCTGGTGAATGCTTACGGAGTAAAGGCAGGATGGTTCCTTCCATTTGTGGATAAACGTGTGGGTGGTAGGTAAAACTGTGTGATCCCTCTAACACGTGCCATTCCTGAGCGCATTAGAGGTGGTTACGCCGATGCGCTATACAAATCGACGTTTACTTTACTTACTATACCATAGATGAGTAATTTCACGCATATCAGCCAAATCACCGACTATATGACGCCGGTAATCACCACCAATCATAAACGGAATTACATAATGACGTCAAACCTGGCTTGGGTTTAATTTCTCTGACAGCAGCAAGTTTTTACTGGTAAATGGCTTCTCTGAATTTCTATTTACTAAATTTTACAGGTGAGGCGGAAACTTTTATAACCTTCTGGTGTAAAATTTTCCTAAAATTCCGTGTATCAAAAATCATCAGAATCGATTAGGTTTTGACTAAATTATTTTAAAACAGGCTAAAACGGGTGCAGTTTTTCTGGACCACAGTGTATGTATGATCAAATACCTCTACCAGGGTCAGTGAAGTACATGATTTCACAAAAATTCCCACAGGAATGCCTTCAAGGATACCACTTAGTCCCAATCTTTTGTGATAATCTATATTTTAAGATCTGTCGGTGAATTTGTTTGGCCAGGGGCGTGGCTTACGTGGGTCACGTGGCGATCAACAGCGGCGCGACCATGCCATGGTCGTGACTTACGTGGCGTCAGTACGGGAGGGGCGTGGCTTACGGCGGGCGGCCCAAGTTTTAATTTTAATCATTCTTTCCAATTTAATATCGGTAGATTAAGCTGGCTACCCACTGGCTTTTAAGCACAAATGCGGCACTTTTTGTACGGAATTGTAATACACGGGCCACTAACGACACTATGCTTTCTTTTAGTCCCCACAGTCTACCAGCTGAGCACTGGAAAAGGCCAGATCCGCATTCCGCAGTACAGTCAGCCACGGGGCGAACAGTCAATCAGAGGGGGGTCCATACACGGACGGGACAAGGCAGATGTGGACACGCATTAGTCCCCTGCAGTGGACAGCGCACGTGATCTATACGGACCGTGGGCGGGCGGACACCAGCGAGGAGGGAAGGGGGCTTTCGCTCTCCCCTCACCCGCCAGTGCCGCCACCTAGCACTTGGCAACAGACGTAAGATGGGACAGGATATCGGCGAGACGTCCACCTCTGCAGTCCGTCTTCGTCGAGATCAGAAACGAGTTTATCGCTCACGTTTACCGATCGTTCATTTCGTTACGTGATGTTGCATCGATCAGAGATTACTTGGATGGCGCGAATGCGTCTTCGACCGCAGGAACTAGATAGAAAGTACTCAGAAAGAGTACAACTCCCCGCGACAGCGAAATTTGGGGGTTTTATCGCCAACCTTTGGCAACGAGCCAAGCGGCTATAAGCCTAATATTATAAGTATAAAATGTAAACAACTGCCGGTTTACGAAGTTTTCTGACCGTTACTTCCACATCCCTCTACCGATCGTAACGAAACACGAACTTGATCTTCCCTTTCCCCTAGGAACCTTCCCATAAAATTTGGTACAAATCCGTCCAAAATCGTTTTAGTTATCGTGGTCACAGACAGACAGACAGACAGACACACAAACCAACGTCTGTAAAAACACTTCCTCGCTTTCGCGTGGAGAATCACGACAGACGGATATGACTCCGGGTGCAAATCCAAGGGGCGCACATGTCAACGCTCGAACTGTTCCCAAAACTGCCAACGACAATCCAGGTTTTCTAAGACTCTAATCTTCTCAGACTGCACTGACTACTTTTGTGGTCCACGCAAAGCAATCAGTCCGGCTTGTGCGTGTGTCTGAACAATAACTTTCGGCTGACCTATAACCTATATTTTCAGCACGCTGGTTCATCCTGACACTAGGTCAAGCCAAAGACCAAAGTACAGGTCATAAGTTCACAAAAAGGAAACGAGATCAACAACTTCTGGGACAGCCAAGCATGCCACAGTGACAGCCAAAAAATCAAATCGTACAGTATAATATAGAAACATCATTTTACAAGAGTCTCCGTTGCCGCTGACAGACCCGCGCGACGCAGAGGATCAGCGCATCTCGCATCATATGATAATCAAACAATTTCTTCTACTCAGCATAGCTGCTGAATACAGATCCCCAGGGTGGGTGAGATCAACAGTTGTCCAACCACCATTAGTAGTTTATGACACTCACTGGCAAACTATGTTGACAGCGTCTGAGACGATCAGCCGTTCCAGAGATATGGTTGGTGTGCACCAAAATTTAAATGGTTCACGTGACCTAACCACGCCCCTTTCATGGATGGTGTGCCATCCGTGGGCTAGCACTTAATACCATCAGCTTATGCTGTTGTGAATGGCCGGTGGCGTTTCCCAGTGTCTGTATTACTCATCATATTCCGACTTATTCAGTGAGTATTTTCTGCAAAAATTACATCCCCTAAGGGGGGCGGAAGTTACACTAATTTTCTGCTTGTTCAGTGATTACTAGGCTTCACTAATATTCCCTAGGTGGTGCATGCATCCCACCTACATTGCAGCTTACTCAGTAATTTAACCCATTCTCTTTACATTCATTCCCTTTTCTTCCCTGCATTTCTACCCCCATCTCTGTTTCTTTCCCCTCTTTCCTTCCACCTCTTTCCTCCCTTCCTTCCTTCAGTTGGTGGTTTGGCGTAGTGGTAGCGCGTTAGTTTCATTCAACGAAGTAAACCTAAGCTGAGCCCAGATAGTACTGGTATGGGTGACTGTGTATTGGTTAAACTGCCAGAGGCAGAAGTTATTTTCAGTATGTAATCAGCCAACTAGGTCGACTCAGCCTTCTACCCTCCGTGGGACGGTAAAATGAGTATCAGCTTTAGGGCTAAGTAATAATAAATGGCGATGGTGTATGCAGATGGTAGGTGCCAAAAAGCCTGCCATTTCCGGCAGACTCACAGTCCAAGTCAATTGGCTTGGTTTGAGGATTGGCGGCCAACCGGCGCTTAGTCTGCATTCATCAAAAGAACCGGGTGAACTCTCACAATGGCTTTGCCATGATGACAGCACCATAAATATTATCTTGGTTATTATTACTATTCCCCTCCCCTTACCTTCAGCAGTGGGGGTATAGGAATGTTGCCGGTGTTGCCAGTCGCTGCATAGGTTTTCTAGTTATGATATTAATTACATTCCCTAGGCCCTAGGGGGCACCACCATTCAACTGGTTGCTTATTCAGTGATTACACAGCTTGCGTAGCATTCCCTAGGTGGCGCCACGGTATACATTCCATGTTTTTCAGCAGTTTACGCCCTTCAAGTGTTGCATAACACAAGATTTATATGTGTTAATCTTAGACATTTTACGCTTTAAATTACCTTCCTTAGGGGTGCTACCATTCACAATGTGGCATTTTATTACATTCTTGTCGCACGATGCTCTTTTTACACTGTTTTATGGTCTTTTTAAGTTTTTAACCCAAGGCCCCATCTTTCCTCCCGGTGCCGATAGACTCATTAGACTTAGTACCAACTGCAGGTACTAGTCTATTTTCGTACGTATCGGTAACTATATCCAATCGTCGCAACACTTCCATCATATAAACTACTGTTAGAACGTGTCCTAAATAACATTCATGCCATTAATTGTTGTCCGACAAAGTACACGTGTTCTGTACAATACAATTTCTTTTCGCCAAAGCATATCTCTAAACGTAAACATCTGTTAACAGAAACTACATTAGCCGATGCACAGCATAGTGCTGTGCATGTGTAATGCAGTATTCAGTTTACAAGTATTCAAAGCATGATCAGCACATCACATTCAAACGACAGCCCGTGGCTACATAACTGTTGTTAGCATTGTTAGCATCCTTTAGCATGACCGACGTGCGAAACTAGACCTAGGGCTGTAAGAAAATCATTAATTCACGATGATTACCGTGATTTTCGCCGTGTACCGTGATTTTTGGCCATTGACGTGATTTCGTGTCACAGCCGTGAATATTGACGCATTATTATATGCAATTTCAGTTTTTAAAAGGTCGCTACTGTCTAAGTTTTGCAGTACTTCTCCATTTGTTCGATCCCCAGCAGGCCAAAACACTGACTTTCAGTAGTTTCTCTGCCAACATACCATTACCAGGCACTGATTGCAGTTATATCCTTGAGGAAAATGCAGCCTACAAGCAGGCTGTCAGTGAAACTGACTCGCATGTCCAACCACTGTCATACTGGTTTGCACTGCAAACAAAGAATGTTTCCCGCATCTCTTTGACCCCGCTATACGTTACTTGTCTGTTCCTACTAATTCCGTCGATGCTGAGCACAGTGTAAGCCAGTACACGGCAGTCAATGCTCCGCAGCGGCAGAGCTTCAGTGACACGAACTTGGCTCTGCACGTGATGGTGGCATTCAATGCTAGAGACTAGACTGGCAGTTCGTAACACGAACATTACTTTCACTTCAATTTTGAGACGTTTTTTGATGCTAGAGAGGGGTGGCGTGAGTTGTTCACACTATTTCTCCTGCTTTACATTTATGGTGGAGACGATTACTGAGTGAATTTAAAGATTGTGTGTAAAACTACAAAATGCCGTGATTTTACCGCGATTTTCCCAGTTTTTCAAAAATGCACCGTGATTTTGCGGATTTTTACCGTGATTTTCTTACAGCCCTACTAGTGCCCAACTGTGTACTGCATTTCCGCACCAAAATTAAATATCTTCTTTGCTCATAACATCGTCTTCTGTCGTTCGTGAATCGAGAAAGCGGTGGTTTCCAGTGTTCCAATACTAAATTCTTTCCGCGTGACCTCTGAAAACGAAGCAGCCACACTGAAGATAGCCTCACTACTGCTTAGATGGGCTGCCAGTCAACTCGTCATATGACCAACTCGTCACACGGTCAACTCGTCAAAAAGTCAACACGGTCAACTCGGCATACAGTCAACTCGTCGCAGACATCGTAACTAAGCATTGCATCTTTATTATCACACCAACGTCTACCATAGCAGAGAACTAGAACAAAATACAAGAACTCGTCTTGCAGTTATAGAATATTTATACCGTGGGCGTCGCGCGTTTCCTCTGCAGACGATTACTACTAGACTTAGTAATCGTAAACAAACGACAGACAGACGACAGACGAAACGGCGATAGCATAGGCCTATAGTGAACGTGAAGGCTGCCAGTCAACTCGTCACATGAGTACGTAAGCTTATTCTGGCGTTAGCTGGAACCAAGTACTCGTCCCACTAACAGTCAACTCGTCACACCCGTGTGGTCAACTCGTCACGCGCTGTGTAAAATTGAAAGGTCAACTCGTCACATGTGACGAGTTGGTTATGTGACGAGTTGACTGGCAGCCTTTAGATGTCACTGAAAATAACAACCACCAGACCGAAATGACTGCGCAACCAAAATCCGTAACAGTTTGCCACTGCAAACACATACTTACCCACGGATGTAAGCAGCTGGTAACGCGTGCTTCTGAAGAGATTCAACAGTAATAGATGACAACCTTCAAAAGCAGACTAACCAACCATAATTACATCAAAAACACAACACAAACATCAACACTCACCAACCCAGGAGTCAATGACGTCATGACCACAACTAAACGCCGAAAAGACCCAAAACATGGATGCGGTAATTTTCAGCTGATTCAGAATCAGAACGACCAGTTGGCGACTTTAGCTACATTAGCTTCAGCCGTTCCAAGTTTCAGGGATATCATTGGTGTCCTAAAAACATAAATGGGTCAAGTGACCTGATCACGACCTTTCAGGAGTGGCTTTTTGTCATCCGTAGGCTACGACTAGATACGACCTACAAAATTTACGAAGATATGAAAGGCGATACAATTTACAAAATGTGGTAAATGGGGGTAGTTTGGGGTAGTTAGGGGTCACTCAAGGTCACTGAAATACACGCAGCACCATTCGATAGAGCGCATACTAGTTACTTCCATAGTTTCGGACCTAACCGGCATTCCAACGAAAGCTGTGAAGTACGACAAACGTTATTCTACAGCGCGATCGACAAACGTACTGACAGTGCCGTAGGCCTATACGTAACACCAACGGCCAACGACGCAGACTCCTTTCTTCAATTCTTCGACGAGAAAGTGGAGTTTGTTCGTGCTGCAACCTTCAGTCCACCGCATGGTTATAACATAACCATGGTCCACCGCTACCGTTCTTTCGTTTAGATATCCGACTGTTAATGTTAAAACCGTGCAGTGAAGATTAAGACATTCGTCAGCGTCACCGACAAAGTCGTGCATACTCGAATCAATCCCGAGGTTACTACAAAAGGAGATGGTCGATGTGTTGCTACCGTATGTGACTGCGATGATCAACGCTTCTTTGCGAGAAGGACGACTTCCAGCATCACAGATACACGCGGTCGTGACACGTACCATATTACTCAAGAATCAAGATGCCTCGACTTAGGACACGCTACGAGTTACTGTTACAGAATCGGCCCGTTTCCAACTTGTCGTTTATTTTCAAGCTGACAGAGAGGGTCGTGTCTGCTCGACCGGTCGGCTATCTCAACAAGTACGTCCGTCTTCGGGACGTCCGTAAATATCCACGTGCTTGTAATGCAAGCAATGTGGTGCTTACAATTTTGAAACATACAGGGTGGGCCAAAAAATGTGATACCTCTCGTACATTACATTACATTGTACGAGAGGTATCACTTTTTTGGCCCACCCTGTATGACAAAATTTGGGGGCAATTTGCATGAGCGTCCTCACTCCAAATTCTGGGGATTCGCCCCCCGTGTGCCCCGAGATTCACGCCCATGATCACGTGGCTCGATAGTCGATGGTGATTGGCTGCGTGCGACTGATGTCAGCGTTATCTGCAATGTTGTCAACCAGCGTCCGACGTCGCAGAAAATTTTGGGAGGTATCTTGTAGGGAGTAATAACAAATGGCGGATGGTATAGCTGCCTTTTCTGACGGACTCACAGTCCAAGGTGATTGAATTGGTCTGGGATTGTCGGCCACCTGGCGCCTAATCTGCATTCATCAAATGAACCTGGTGAATTCTCACAATGGCTATGCGATAATGACAGCACCATAAATATCATGTCGGTTATTATTATTATTAATTTTTATTATTATTACATTTATATGTATTTCTCAAAGGCTTCACTGGTGTCGACCAGTGACGTGACAATTTTATGTTTGTCGTTGCTGCTCGCCCTCTTTGCCTTTGCCACTGCCGCTGACTTAACAAGGCCTGTCAAGTGTTAACTATACAGCTATACATGTTTCTTGTTTTAGCTTCTTCGTCGCGTCGCCACCAGTGATGACAAGCGCAGCGGCAATCGCGTTGTCTACGCTACTGCACACCTATGACGACATCATACGGCAACGTCACGTGGTGGTATACGTGCATCAACAACATGGCGTCCAACATGGCCGTCTTTGCTAAAACAATTAATAACTCGAACGTAGACAAATTGTTAAAAACGTTGATCGGAATTTCTATTCGTAATTTATATTCAACCACAAACGTCGAAATTCAGTATCGCTCGTTGTTATGACTCTTCTTATTTCTGTTCTTTGTTGTGATGTGATGACTGATATCGTACGCGTCTTGTTTTCACGTTAGGCCTATACATATGATAGATATAGGCTATATTAGTTTCAATGGAGAATTAAAAATTACAAGCAATCCAGGGGACGTCACACCTGCATGGATGCGTGAAGTCTGCAGCTTTCCGAGGTGCGGGCGGCATTCTTTCTGCTAAGAGATGGTGTAGTACATTCGTGTATTAATAACTGACAAACTGTAATTACAATAATAACAAGAACTCATCAGGAGATGAGATAGCGAACGTGAACTTTTTAACGACGATATCGCACACACGTAGGCCTACTTCAAAATACTGAAAAAGAGACAAACCTACTTCGTTTAACAAATTAGACGATAGATAGGCAAGTACTGCGCATGAAGTCTTGAATTTTAGCATCTGCTA
>Ga0209780_1001020_pt1 | contig 17375 bp, 10 predicted proteins | sample WorMetexBAHAMAS2_FD_187384 | JGI IMG/M metagenome (GOLD analysis project Ga0209780, IMG submission 187384) | Marine gutless worms symbiont microbial communities from Max Planck institute for Marine Microbiology, Germany - Inanidrilus exumae... | ecosystem: Host-associated > Annelida > Digestive...
CCATCGATGGTAGACGGCATTCGAACGCTGCCGAAGGTTATGGACAGCGTTCGAATGCCGTCTACCATCGATGGCGTTTGAACGCATGCGAACGCGTCAGTGAGAACGCTGCATTAATCCCGGACTGTTGACCGTTACATATGGCAGAGCGTTTTGGGGCTGTATATCGTATCGTATCGTATCGCGATATCTTGTGCAGTATCGTATCGTATCCATCGTTTTCCCCCACGACCATATCGTGCCATCACTAATCATAACTCTTTCACACTTCAAGCATTACAGTGGGAAATCAAGAAGCTCAGCTATTGCAAATGGTCCGCGTGATGCACTATGTCAGTCGAAATCTTGTCAAATGCTGTATGTCTGTAAGAAAAATTACCTTTCAAAGTATTGCAGTAGGGAATGACCTTGAAGGTGACTCAAGGTCATCGTAATTACCTTTATTTGATAGGCCATATATCACTTACTAGTAGTGGTCAGTGACTCCAATGGCACCGTTTCCGAGATATTACCACGTATACAGTGTATGTGACTGGCTGTGACCTTGAGAAGTCCTACGTATTCCAAAAGATAGTTGAAATTACAAGCAACATGTGCTTTCCAATTCACGCATAAACATATCATAGATGATACACGCTTTATATCGTGAGGTATGTGAGATAGAAAGGTTTCAAACAGCAAAAGAGCCTCGCATGTGCTGTGCCGACTAAGACGTGCGTGGTTGCCGGGTGATGCCGGAGTTGTCGCCCAGTAAAGCAATTTGCGTCAGTGAACAACTTCGTACCAGGTTGCGTAGAACAGATGCAGCTAAACTAAAGCTTTCCCACAATTTTCCCCTCAGAGTTTGGGGTGCATATTATACAAGTGTGCATATTATATTCGACCTAATATGGTAGATATGTGATTCAATATCAGTTATGTGATGCAGCTTTATCACCTTCTGTTATTTAGACTTTTACATAGTTATGTGTATTGTACATTTTAAATGATAAATGCGATATTATTTACAGCTTTCAACAGCATCTACACAAGGCAAACGCAAGGCTATTACACGGTAATTATTTAAGTTTCCAGTGAAACTGCAGCCAGATGTGTTATTACTGGCCCACCTAATGAGCCAGTATTGTTTTGCTTGCTGGCCTCTGTCGTTGTCGTCGTCTGTCGTCGTCTATAACGCTGCTAGCGGGCCGATGGGCCGGCGGCCAGTCACCTGGGCAGTCGAGCGGCTGACACTGTACGACAGGCCAGTACAGTTACGTCCCATTAGGGCGACACAATGGGGGCGCCAATTGCAGGTGAGGTAAGCAAAAATTGTGTTTTTCAACTGGTCAAGCAGTCTCCAGCTCAAATGCTTTACTGCCGAAAATTTGTGTCCATTTACCACTTTGGTTCGCATCCACTACAGCATGCTGGAATACGTGTGGTCATCAACAACTTTGGTGGCAGTTAAAGGTCATTGATCACAGTTACAGTCCAGTTGACATCAACACGGTTGGTTGTACAGAAGTCTGTTGATGACACGGATGGCTCACCTCAGCGTGTGTGTGACATGGAGCATTGTATGCTCACTGTACAGTAGATGAGCCTACGGCAATGATGCATGCACACAAGCAGCTTAGCTATCACAGGGACTGCACGACGCCCTATGTTAGTAAATTCGTGCTATGTTTCATTAGGTATGGGAGCTACAAAAGTTTCAAACAGCAAAAGTGACCTTCAGGGTCATTCAAGAGCATTAGCAATAGTGTCATATGATATGCCATATACAATTTGTTATTAGACATCCATTGCAACCATGTCTCTATCTTGCATCATTTCTGAGATATTATTAGTTATTTCCTGAAATTTAAAGAGGTCACGTGACCCTGAACACATCCCTTTCGGGGGGTAATTTGTCATTCATGCACTAGACCTCTGTACCAATTAGCATACTACATTTGAAGTGCCTAGTTTCAACTACTCCAAAGATATGATTGGGAGCAAAATTAAAAAACGGGTCGCATGACACAGACCACGCCCATTAAGGACCAGTTTGTCATCCAAAGGCTTGCATTTGATATATTCTACCAGCAAACAAAATTTAGCAACTGTCGCTTCAGCTGTTTCAGAGATAGAATTGCAGGAATCCCTGAGCTATGGTATGGCATTGTTTGTGTGATCTTGCATTTAGCCATTTTGGTACAGTTCAGGCTTGTGACAGACAGACGGGTGGACACACGATGACAGCATATAGGGGCTAGCATAGCCTCGCAAGGTAACAACTATACAGGTAGTGCAATACAATGTAGCAGTTGCTGAAAGTGCTCCTCAGGTTGACATGCAATCTGATTGCATTATTCGTACTACAGTAGACCAACATTTTAACTGATACAGAGCAGCACATGGGTCTGTGTACGATAGTTAGGCTTGGTTACTCAATTTTCTCCATATACTAATAATACTATGGTCTATAACATCCTTGTTTAATTATCGTATTTGACACTCCTTTCCACAACCTCTATCCAGGTTTTCCGTGGTATGCTTCTAGTTCTTACACATCCACTTTGTACTCTGTGCTTTTCTTCACCCACTTATTCTTATAACGGATCAGCTTGTCCATACCATATCACTCAGCATGTTTTGATGTACCACTATAATTATATCGTCTGTTCCTTGTCTCTGTCTTAACTCATTATGTGTGAACTATTAACTGTTAACTGTCGGCCATTTGTAAACTGCAAGGAAATTAACGTATTGTGATTATTCTCAATTGTGTGATAGATTTGGCTCGACTAAAATCTTTGTTGGAAATATTCGCGATGGCACGACGTCTGACCAGCTGAGGGAGCTGTTCGAATGCTATGGTGGCGTTGCCGAGTGTGATGTCCTCACAGGCTTCGGTTTTGTTGTAAGTAGTTAATTTACTGTTTTTTCTGCGACAGTTTTAAAAAATATTTAGATAATACTGTCATAAAATAATGTAACACCCACTTCGCTGCTTAACAGCAAGTTTGCAGACGAATCACCATTCGCCCGTTTTTTAGGTTGACTCTTCAGAGTCGACCTAATAAAGCTGGGCTCAGATATCCGTCCGTCCATCTGTACATCCGTCCATCCACTCACAAAAAAGTTTTGTTGATTTCAATGAAATTTGGAATGTAGAGGTCGATGAGTGATGCACGACGGTATGCAGTATGACCCGATCCAAGGTCAAGGTCACGAGCCCTTTAAAGTTGGAAATCCAGCCATTTTCAAAAACTGTCTCCTCTGCCAGTTACAATGGAAGCTGACAACTGATCACTGATTCTTAAACTAGGGCACAATGTCTAAATTTTATTGGTCCGGATTTTTTATATTTGGGCTAGTTTTTGTGTCGTGTGACTTTGAAGTTGGGAGAAACGTTAGTTGTGAAGAGTCGACCGCCAGTCTTGCACACGGCTAATTTATCTTTTTCTAATTTTCCAAAAGAGTATCTTTGAAGATTAATGCTGCCAGTTTTCACTGGATAGATGCCTTTCTGTCTTGCAGTTAGCAGCATCACACCACTGATGGGAACTGATATCATCCACTAGCACAAACAGGCTCATGAGCAAAGAGGCTGACAAACTATCTTTAACTGGCTGGTCCATTTCCAGTACTCAGTGTAGATGTAAAATGTTATTTGTGCACATTCCTGAATTATTGCTGCGTAACCTGCTGTGTTTCAGCACATGGAAAGTGAGCAGGATGCTCTGAAGGCAATACGGTCACTGAATGGACACATCCTCAATGGAAATCGGCTTAATGTTGAGGTTATTATAACTGTTTCACATCTCAAGCATTAAAACTTAGAACAGTGCATAGAGTACGTCACGCAGACTGTGCCAAATAATGGCCAAGGGACTGCCAAATTCTTAAATTTTTAAATTCCAGTGAGGTCATCCCAGTGAGGGTGCCCAACACTTGTGGGGTTGTAAAAATTTTTGACTTTTGACAAATAACTCACTATATCTTGAAAACAATGCAGGATAGACATATACTATAGGAAGTCATGCTGTCTATTGAATGATGACATTTTCGATGACATCAAGTGACCCCATTCACTTATAATTTCTTTTACTTTTATCTGTATAGCTATAGCATATAGCATGGGGCAGGTTATAAAACCAGTTTGCCTCTGTACATGTGTCCATCTGCGTGCACTCTCACGCTGACATTTCTTGGTGGATTTTCACAAAAATTGGCAAAAACGTAAAAAAAACCCAATAGTAAAAACGAGTTTGTTGGGGTAAACATTACACCACCCCTTCTCCCATATTGCCCCCCCAAAAAAGCCCTATTTCATGCAAAGAGGTCCTCAACATACCGACAAATATTAATAACAATCCTATAACTGCATTAAATGTATGCAAATTGCCGAAATTCCCGCATCCTACAAGAATTCTGGGTAGAGGTCTTGAGGAACACGATGGTGACGTAAAATTTTAGACCGGAAGTGGAAATATGGCCGTTTTGCATATGCAAAGTAAAAATGCGCAATATAACCCTTGTTTATGGCGGAATATTGCTGACATTCCGGCATCTTTCTGGAAATCAGAGTTGAGGAACACGACAGTGATGTCAGATTTTAGACCGTAAGTGGAAATTTAGTTGTTTTGCACATGCGCAGTGAAAAATAAAATACACAATATAACTCTTATTAGTTCGGTCGTTGTGACTTGCAGATGCCACGTTCCACGGAATGTATTTCTAGTTATTTTTAATTAGTTTTGCTTCTTGGATGTTCTTTCCTTGAGTGACCTTCTCTCTTATTGCAGGCATTTTCAAGTGCAGTTTTTCATGCATGATGTACAACAGTTGACAAGATTTCAACTGATATAGCATGTCATGCAGTCCATCGTAATAGCTGAGCTGCTTGTCACATATTGTTGCAGATTTCTACAAGTGCCACACAAGGAAAAGCTCGTGAAAGAGACACGTATGTTTCTTTATACTCTGTTTATCGTCAGCCAGTTGCAAATTAAGATAAAAACAGTAGCATATTGCTCATTGTATTGTCTCTGTCTCTGCCATTTCTGGCAGTGGTGCTGTTGTCACTGCCATTTGTTTGTCTGTCTGTTTGACAGCAGGATAACGAGAAAACCTTATGGGTTGATTTTCATACAGTTTGGGTATTGGTAGGCTGTGGATCAGAAAAAAAGTCGATTAAATATTGCGAGGTTATGGTTGTGGTTATGGCACCTCCTGGTCGCTGGTAATAACACTTTGTTGCATGGTGGCTTAGCGGTAGGGCATTGGACTTGGGATTTACAGGTCGCGGGTTCAATTCCCGATTGGTCCGCTTTCACGTAACATAGGTCAACCCAGTGTTGCGTCCCTCCGGGGTCGCTAAATCGACTACCTGCTTTGTCTGGTGGTAAAGGCGGGATTCTCACCTCTGTCGGGTGCCAGGTAACACTGTGTGATCCCATATAGCATGTGAGTTTCCCGTAACTGTGAAAGCTAAGTTGATGCTAACTGCTATACACTGTTTACTTACTTACTTACTTTGGAAGAGGTACGTACTTTATTGAGTGTCATCTAGCTGTTATTTATTGTTGCTGTTATGAGTATTTTATTGTTGTGAATTAAGTTGCATAATCCATAGCTGAACAAAGCAGGTAGTTTGTTGTTTTGATTCACTAAATCACAGGGCCCTTCCTGACATCGTGCCACTCAAAATACTTTAAAATTGTGTAGTTTATTTGGTTATTTCATTTCCAAAATTAGTTACGGTACCGTCAAGTGAAGCCCAGGTGTGTTCTCCATGCCATATTGTGCAAAGCAGATCAATTTAAGGTAAAATGTACTTCAGAAATTTCATTTTAAAAGCAGTTGCTTCTTCATTCGATGCAAACTTATGTTAGTTTACTATTTTTCTTGTCCTACTTACATTGGTCATATTTATATTTCATAAAAAGTCAAGTGTTGTATCCGACTACTATTGAACTGACTCAGCATGCTTTCTGCACTGCAGTTTCCTAAGTCTGGATATCTCTGCTAAGATGTATCATTCTGCATTTAAATGACAGTTAAATTCTTTCATTCGTTCACTTCCATTTAGTCCGTATGTATCTCTTTATCTCAAAGTGCCGTACGAGTGCATTTAATTATTATTGTCTAAATAGTGACAGAAGCATGAAAAAGCAAAAATTATGGAATTCTGGGGAAACTATAAGTGTTACAACCAGCACTAGAAATAATGGAAAATCACAGTTTCGTGACATGGTATAGAGTGTAATTGGAGTGTACTGTAACAATGAGATGTCTTTTGTTATTTTTATCACCTGTTCTCACATATACAGCTTAAATCATCCCGCAGTATTTTTAAGCTGCATAGGAATACAGATGTCGCATGTAGTGTGGTTTGTGTGTCTGTCTGTCTGTCTGTATGTTGGTCACATGGGTGTGCTGTGCAAGATGGCTAAACCAATCTAGATACTGTTTGGTGCTAGTGCACGTGAGTCCAAGGATGAGACGGGGTTCGAGCTCCCACCTCGGGACAGACAATGTTTGAGGTTATCCGGCCCATTGAAAAGCATTGGGAGTCGCTGCTGCTTTGTATGCAGCAAAAGGGATCATTTAGTCTCAATAACGGCATGACAGCGAGACTGCTGCAACCGACTGCAATGCTTCTGACGGGTTGATGTCACATCGCATTGTCGTCCTTGGTAAATCTGCATCCCTATGATGTGGCCTTTTATCAAAACTCTTTGACTGTTTGTTATGTTAGTATTTTGACATTGTTGCAACAGGATAGTACATATAGTACACAGTATTACCTGTAGTTTATATTTTACGAGGTTTTATTGTGCATGTCAGGTGTGCGAGAAAGTTGTGTGCAAATGTAGATTGATGAGTGATTGCAGTGTTTAATGTATCGTCTGACTGAACAGGCGAGGAGTCCGGAGTACACTCGGCTTGCGCTATGATCCTTATGCATTATCAGCATCGCTACCGCGCCGTGCTGAACCATTTGCGGTCGACACATTTGTAGCCGCAACAGGTGGACCGACGTACGTAGCAGCAGAGCCGTACGTGACTCCGGCGGCGACGGCGCTGTATCAGCGAGCAACTGTCGGATCGGACTCATTTGCACGCGAACTGTTGGAGCTGTACTCGACCAACCCGACAGCTTTTGCGGCATACGCACGTAACCCAGTTGTCCGGCAGTCTCTGAACCTCGGAGTGCCAGTTGAGAGCGTCAGCGTCGTATCAGCCGAGGACCTGTATTGTCGACCGATCGCTCGTGGAGATTATTATGAAAAGAACGTAGGAACAAGGTAATTTTTTTCTGCTGTGGATGTTAATCATTTTCTTGTTGTTTTTGTTCACACTTATTGTCCTAATTCTCGTGACAGTTCTTATTTTCTTGTTTTTCAGATGATAATATTTACACCGTCAGATGAGAAAGTATGTGAATTTTGATGCTGTTTTTTTCCACTTTTTCTTTTTTTATTGTTTTGAAAGTTATTAATTGTAGAATAGTATTTTCCATTTCAAGATATTGCAGATATACATCACTTAGTGGACATTTTAAAGGAGCTTTGTGACCTTGATGTTTGACGTATGAAATGAATATGACACTGAAAACTGTCCAGTTTTTTTAATGTCAAGTGTCAACAATACAGTACAGCAAAAAACATTTGTGATGTACGTGTAGTCAGCCAAGACCAAATCTGAGGCATGGTGGGCAGTCGCCAGGGGGAAGATGGTGCGACGACAGAAATCACGGGAAAAGCAGCATGACTTGAGATTCCTCTTGAAAGAGGCAAATGAAGAGCTGTTAGCTGTTGTGAATTTCTCAAGGAATTCCATTCCACGTTGAAGGTGCTGCATAACTGAAGTCTCGACTGCCTATGATGGTAGAAACTGCAGGCTGTGAGAGAAGTGCTTCTCTTGCAAATGAAGAGTTAGGCCAGGAGTGTAAGGAAAGAGTAAATGAATGAAATATAGTGGTCGGTTAAAGGTGAGAACCTTATAGGCTAAGTTGTCATTTTATAGTTTACGTGGAAATAAACGGGCAGCCAATGCAAACGCCAGAGCAACTGCTGGGAAGAGCATAGTCGTTGTGTATTCAGAAAAATATGGGCAGCAGTGGTTTGTATGCATGGGAGTTTTGCTATATTGGAGACTGAACAACCAGAAAGAAGCAAGTTGCTGTAATCCAGGTGAGACAGAACCATAGCACATGCACTGGTTTTGTGTCAAATTTCTCGCATTGCCAACTACTGATAAGCCCAGTCTGAGCTCTCTCCCTCACCCTGCTATTTCCTCTAACCCTAACCCTGTTTATTCTAACCACAAAATGGCAGGTTAAGATTCGTTTAGAAGTAGTTAGTAGTTATTACATGTGCAAATGAGACTTGGCAAAACTGTGCACGCTAAATAGCACCTTTGAGAGCTATTTGGCAGTGCGATGAATTTGGCACAGCACTAGTAGACAAGGCAATGCAACACTCTGTTATGGCATTCTTCAACCTCCTGCTTACCTGAATTTTTACAAGCCACTTTGGTGTAATAGTCTCACTATCAGTGTCATTACTTAATAACATGACAAGTGGTCCGTTGTTCGGCGGTGGATAACTCCACTGTGTGACAGTTATGACTTGGATCATTATCTGACCTGATGCCAGCGGTTTCTGCTGAATCGTTTTCACACATCACAAGACTGCTATGGTGCCTCCAGAAAACTTTGGGGGCCTATTAGTCAGTGATAGTAGCTCGTGTGGTGAGGTCTCAATGATGACGTTTCACATGGTCAGTGATTGTCCATGAGCTGAGTTCACCGGTGGTCTGCATTGTCTACAGTACGTTCAGCTGACTGACGTCATATTGCATGCTGCCTTCAACAACGACGATTGAGACAACGTTCCATTCATTTTTACCTGTGCGACGACGCTATGCTAGTGCGGGTATTAGGCGTCATCATATGTCCGTCCGTCCTTCTGTCTGTCACACACCAGTATTGTGTCAAAACGGCTAAACGTAGGATCATGCAAACAATGCCACGTGATAGCCCAGGGACTCTAGTTTTCTGACACCAACAGTCTTTGGTGGGTGACGCTCCATGCTCCATTCCTCCCTGAAATTTGCGTTCAAATTGACCCACCCCACTTCGAACACAACAGTTTCGACCAATATCCGCTCATAGTGCTTCAACCATGGTAGTTTGTGTCCATGATGGTGCGCTGGTGGAGTAATACGCAGTGGCGTCAACAACCCTGGTGGTAGTCGGCGTTGGTTGATCACAGTTACGGTCCAGTTGACATCACTAAGATTGGTTGTAACGAAGTCTGTTGATAACACGCACAGCATTGCAATAGTTGTGCCTATTGCGTGTACAAAACTACGCAGTTAGCGCAATAAAACATGGCAGTTGCTGAAAGTGCTCCTCAGGCTATCACGTGATCTGTTTGCGTTATTCGTACAACAGTACACCTATATTTCGTCGTGCAGGTTTCTCGGCGATAACAGAGCTTCTTGTTATGATATTTTTGCTTCACTTTTTATGTAGTTGGATTGTAAAGTTGACACATTTGAACTGTATGATTTGACTTTGGTGGTATGGTTTGCTGTGCTGACTGCTGAATGTCGAAGTTATTACTATGTTACAAGCGTTGCCGTAGAACCTTTGTGGTTTCTACATTGAACGTATGCTTGTCACCATCAGTATTCTCCAGCAGTTGTAGAAATTGACTGTTGCCATACGTGGTTGATAGCAATAGTATTATCAGGATAATGTTGATACAAACTGTAGGTGAGAGCATTGTTTATGACGTTGATCATCTCGGGGTTTCCGTAATGGCTCATAAATTGCTGGTGCTATGATTGCTTATTTTGTTATCTTGTTTTCTGTGCTTCGGGAAAAATTTGCGGATTAAATCACTTTTAATTGGATCAAAAAATTGTGCTTTTGTGTGGTATTGAATAGATGATGGTTTAGCTTAGTGGTAACTACATTGCACTCGTCAAGAAAGTTATTCTACATCAAGCATGGGTACACCATCTTGCCACCTTGGTATGCAATGAGATACTAAGGCCTACTCAGCCTCACAGCCTCAGTTGGATGGGAAATCAGTACAGGCCCATGGTAATGGTTTTTTTTGCTAGGAAAGTAGCCATAAGGATGCATCTGATACTCGGCAATATAGTCAGCTAAAGGCTGAATTGAAATGAGCTCCGCTATAGGATGTGGCATTTTTTCCCTTTATAATATTGAGTCGATGATATCTATTGTCTGGTAGCTTATGGTGTGATCAGTGTTCTGTGTGACTTGCTCGATGGTTCTAGGATGGCTGATTTGAGTCTTGCGCCGATGCCGCCGTCTGCTTCGGGTCTGTCCGCGCCGATGTCCGGTCTGTCCACGGCGTCCGTCGACCCGTACGCCGGTATGCGCGATCCGGCGTCCGCCGCCGCACAGCGTGGCTTCTCGGCCGTGCGTGTCGCCGCGCCGCCGCCCGGCGTCGCCGCGTTCGGTGCTGCCGGTGCGCTGCCGCAGGCCGCTCAGCTTATGACGCCGAGCGTGGCCGCACCGCAGCTCTATACGCAGTATCCGTGAGCGCCGCCGACGTGCGCCGTCGTCGCCGCGCCGTCGTCGCCGTAATTGTCGTCGTCGTCGCAGCAGTTTGGACAGTCATCAGTATCACTCTTCGTCGTCTGTTGCCGTTTGCTTGCTTACTGAACTTTTCGCTTTTCCCTTTCCTTTCGTATGTACACACCAGGCTTTGTTGTTGCTTACTAATACATAGGGTGAAGTGACATCATAGTAATCTGTGGTCATGATACGATGTCCATCTAGTGGGGCATCTCAGAGTATTCCGTAAAAATTATATTCCCTTCATTTGCGTGACAGTAACTGTATTTCGGTTCCTGCAGTTAAAAGCACAACAATGCGCAGACACGATCAGTGGCTTAACTTAATAAAGAAGGCAATACCAGGCTAACACGACTTAACATGTTCACATTTTCTTGCCTTGCCGTTGCAGCCAGAACAGATGGCATAGATAGGAATGAAAAATTACGTCACTGTCACCCTATGTATAACATCTCTTCCTTAGTATTTTGCTGTACTAACAATTTGGTGTTTAGTATCTCAAAATTCACGATGTACAGAGTGGAACATTAAAATCGGCCGTTTGTCAGTGCAGCGACAATACTGTTAGCCATCACTGCGACATTCTGTTTTGAATTATAACGTAGTTGCTCACCATAAAGACATGTTACGTTTTCTTAACCTATTTTTCTCATTCTGATATCTGTCAAAAATGCGTGTATTTGCATAAATGGTTAGCAGTTTGACAGGGTTTGCTTTTATAGAACCCACTACCTGATAGAAAAGAACAAGACGAGTGGAAGAATCAGATGTATTAAGATTGTTTAGAGATAGGGCATTAGCACAGTGTCAATGTATGTACGTGATTCTGAAAGGATATCGTTAAAAAGATGTTGAATTTCTAACATAAAAGCGCCGAGGATAGTTTGCTGATGTTTTGTGATTAAATGCAATGAGCCAAAATTTGAACTTAAATTCAGACAAGTGTTGATGTAAGACATGTAGTTTTGAAGTTATACATTTTTTGTTTCACCCTGTGGATTGCTGCACACTTTGTCATTCGTAAATGCCCATTTTTGTCAATTGTATAGCGTATTTATTGCGGTGAGACCGGGTTTTTGTACTTATATGTTACAAGGTAAATCTGTATGTATGATTAACAGTCACTATCATTTTGGTAAGCGGGCCGAGGCAGTTGCTGAAATATCAGATTTGTGCAGTGCCAAGAGTTTGATGACGTTTTTTCTGTTGATTCTATTTGATGTTTCTTGCAAACATTTGTTGTTGTCTATTGGACAGATGTGTGGTCTGAAACAGACGTTGCATGTTTTACATTAGCTAGTAGTAGTGTGATAGCGTATATTTGTGTGTGTGTGTCTGTGTGTGTGTTTGACTGCATGGTTTAATTTACTGTTGTGGTGTTTATTGCCACAGATCGTTGCTTTTCTCTGGTGGTTATTGGCATATTATTTTACATCCAGGTGATACGTGTATGGAATAATATACCTTAACGTATTCAATTTCTCTAAGGTAAGTTGCACTGTGTTCAGTAGTCAACAATGACACAAACCGAGTCCTGTTGCATCGTGACCAGCAGAAAAGAGTTTTTCAACTTTTTGTGCTAAATGCTGACTGATTATCAAAATTCTTTAATCGCCAGATTTAGCAGTAAATTTCTAGAAAAGCGATAATTGCACGTTGCTACGCTACCTTGTGAAATATTAATGTCAGAAAAATCAACATTGCCCTGAAACATAACGGTGATTAATGATAAATCACTAGTGTAGCGGTATGCTTAGGGTGTGATGGGACCTTTCACCACTACTTAATTACAAATTTAGCGTTGACTTTTCTCGAAAGAATTTTTAAATTAGCTTAACATTTAGCAAAGTTGCGGACACGGAAGTTGATCGCTTCTAGTACCGTGCGAGCCAGAGCAGTGAAAGAGCTGAAAGACGAACTTGTCCGAGATGTGACGTACAGCAGACAGGAACTGTTGTAACAACTTCATTGTGATAATAAGCCTCATGTCTGGGATGGACAACTGTCAGATGTGCACAGGTATTCTGTTGGCAACATATTTATTAGGTCGACCCTTCGACAGAGTTGACCTAATAAAGCCGGTCTCAAATGTCCGTGCATACGGCCTATAGGTAGAGGTCGATAAGTGATGCATGACGGTATGCAGTATGACCCGATCCAGGGTCAAGGTCACGAGCCCTCAAAAGTGGAAATCCGGCCGTTCTCAGAAGCTTTCTCCTCCGCCATTTACAATGGGAGCTGGCAACTGACCATGGATGGCACAATGTCTAAAGTTGTTCGGGCTGGATTTTTGATGTCTGGCCTAGTTTTTTTGGTGTCACGTGACTTTGAACTTGGCACAAACGTCAGTTGCGAAGAGTTGACCATCAGTCCTCGTACGGGGCTAATTTTTCTTAGTTGCTACCGATGCATATAATCATTCTGAGAGGTTTCTGGTGTGGCAACTGTAAATATCTGTTTCTTTAGTGGATAAAATGGACAAATATGTTAGCACCATTTCAAATGGCAGTTTGCTTCACTCAGTTCTGGAGCATGGTGATGTTAGCACACAAACACTTCATAAGGTAGTGTAGTGATGGATGAGATTTAAATATCAGTTTATGACTAATTTACTGCCAAGTCTGCTGATGAAAGAATTTTGGAAATCAGTCAGCAGTTGGCAAAGTTACTGGCAAGAGTATAGTGGCACTCTTTTTCCAGACAGTGCAATTATGTTGAACCGTACGAAAGCAACAATAGTAGGTGCCAAATAAATAGCATTTATAGGAAAACAGATTCTGTGAATAACCGTTGGAATTTCTTGAGTTGTCAACAATGCCAACAATTGTTCCGGGGCCATCACACAGCGGAATTTCTGGTGTAATACACGCATTTCGGTGAGTGCTTGCAGCAACTGCTATGCATTGATTAGTTGCTGTGCCGTAACTCTTCAGCATGTTGAATGTGTCCACAGCCAGTTCTGTATTTGTAAACATGATGCATAATGTTCCAATGAGAAAATACGCTGATCCTTTCTAATCGTATCTGAGCACATTGACATTCTATTTGTAGTGACAGCACAGCCTATTTTCTTTCATTAATGTGATCCGTTGTGAGTTAATAAAGTCGACAGGTGTATCCAGCTTCTGACCACAAACCATCGCATGTTGTAGCTGATGGCAACGCTGTTGAATCGGTAGACGATTTCATTTATCTAAGCAGCTTGGAACCTCAGGCGTCTACAGCAGAGGCCACGGGGTCCAGGGGTCAGTTGACCCCCCACTTTTTCGGGTACGCGGTCCACATGCGGCGTTTGACCCCCAGTTTTTGTCAGCTATTCCGACTGCGACCCCCACTTTTCGTTACCCTCTGCGGTCTCAGGTCTACAGCAGGTCTGAGCTGAAATGCTGTGTTGATGTTGCATATTCCATTGTGTCGCAATAAACTAGTAAACCTGCTGAGTGCTTATGAAGGTGCATATATACGATATGTTTGTTTAATCAGTGTTACTGCACACTGTGGTGACTCAATAGTCTACCTGTCATCGATCTTTCTTTGGATGCCTGCTTGACACCGATATTCAGTATCCATAATTTATTCTGCAACCACTCTGAATAGACCAGCTATTGCTGAAGACCTTGATGACAATATTGAAAATGGCTAGTTACTAAGTAATGATGGTAAACGATAGTGGTGTGTTTAAATATACTCATTCGAATTCCAGTTCAGTTATTTCTAGTCTTCGGAGTCCAGCACAGAATTAATATTCACAGTGGAAACTAGAAGGCTGTATTGTGTTGAATGGACACAATACAGTATTCGCCCAAAGCGGTCCACTGTATGCAACAGGTGTTTCCCTGGGCCCACCAGAGTAGTTGATCGCTTCAGCCAATTTTGCATGGCTTACGTGCCAGCGACTGAATGATGCCACTGTTATCTGCCATGTTACTTACATTCAGTTTCCAGTTTAGTCTGTTTTTCTGCACATTGACCCAGTTTTGCATTATTTTATTGGATGACCTGGCCATGATCTCACGACGTAATCAGGCCACTCTATGTACGTACGTTATGCTGTATTGTAAACGTGCGCTAATCCTTCCCGGAAATGTTTTCTTATATGCAGCGTACAGCCCAGGGGAAACTTTGAATTAATTCTAGCGGTAAAAATGGAAATAAGACATGCCCTAGGACCATTTGTCCGTGAGTGTTCGGCATTTGTAATCATTGTGGAGTTACGACGTCGTGAGGACGTAAGTCCTGGAAATTTTTTTAGCAGTTTTTGTGGGGTTTTTGGAAAAACGACCCCTTATGGTAAAATTTTTATAATTCTGTTCCGAAAGTTTACATGGCGACACTGATTGACGTTGTTGTGTTCAAATGTCATAAACTTTGTTCCACGGAAAATCGATGAAATTGTGCTTTATTTACCGGATAAAAAAAATTTTGGCTCCCCCTCAAGCTGTCGCTACTGCGCGAATCGCGCCCAAAATCTGCCAGGGCAGCCCCCAACATTTGGCTCACACTGTTCCGAATTTCATCCAAATTGGTTCACTTTTGGTGGAGTTATAGCTGAATGCGTGAAGATCGTTCTTTTGGCTCATTGGATATTTGCAGTATTTACCCGAGCTTTGGGCGAATAGTAATAAAAGCGTGTAACATAGGTATATTTAGTTTGGATACGTTTATTGCAGTCCATAACAGACACCATAAAACCATAAAGTAGATAGTTTTCTTATACTTTGTAGTATCCAAGCCATCTGAATGGTTACTTCCGCTTTATAGTCTACATTTGTGGCAGAACATGAAGAAAATTCTCGGTTATCAGTACTGTTGATGTAAAAAGTAAGTAAAGTAAACAGTGTATAGCAGTTTAGCATCAACTTAGCTCCTCACCGCTGCGGGAAACTCACATGTCATATGGGATCTCACAGTGTTACTTGCCACCCGACAGAGGTGAGAATCCCGCCTTCACCCCCAGCCAATGCAGGTACTCGATGTAGTCAAGTCCACTCAGTCTGAGTCCAGAGAAATATGGACTTGAGTCCAGCTCATGTATGTAGCTGGGCCTGAGTACTATGTCACTGATAAATAGTGCAGGCTGACGGGATGTTATGGCACTGTGAAATGCTTGCTTTACATTAATGGTGTGAAATTTACAACTTTCAGACAAACCGCAACATGTGATTGTGATCTTCTATACTGTTAAAAAGGTCCTTTTTACAGCATGTGGTTTCTGAAGAATGACATCGAGACCTATGGTTGTATGTTTTGGAGACTAAAGCCTGGTTTATCAGCACTGTGGCATAATTAATGTCAGCTTGCCAGTTTGTTTACATGGTATATGCCAGCTTAGGACAGTTTCGTCATTGACGTATCAGCTTCAGCTTACTGGCATTTTGCAGTTAATTTGATCTCTGGATTATTGGGTTGATTCTGTGTTCTCATATCTGTATTTATATGATCATATTATTATTTGATGGAATGTTGCCAAATTCAAAATTATTTGTTGTAAGTAAACTTGAGGCACAATCGTTTTGTATTACGTACAGGACCAGTAGGGCCATTAACAAGTGAAAATTTTTGGTAAGTTAGATACATGACAGTTCAATGGCCATTTATAATAATAATAATAATAATCTAGCTTGTATAGCGCCAGTAATCAAAGACTCTAGAGGCGATGAACTTTCCCGATGATTGTGAATCTTTAATGCTGATGGGTTAATTTTTGCAAAATATTGCATTTCCAGATGCTGTTCCAGTAATTGCAAGCAGGGAATCAGTCAGTGACCAAGTCGAGATTACAGGGTCCAAGTTGATGCCTTTGTGTTAGCTGTCTGATGCTAGCTGTCGGTTGCCGGACCTGGCATTATTCTACGACAGGACGGTGGTTCAGCTGTGAACGGGTGACAATTTCACTGTGTTCTTGTGTGATATGGCATAGCAGCATGTAGCGTTTAAATGCAAACATGCGATTTCTTATTTTATTTCACAGAAGAATGTCAGATCCAACAACTTTGCAAGGAATGCGGTTGATCGTAGTAAATGGTGAAAGCTAATTAATAATATTGTGTAATATCCACAAAGATAGGTAGTGAGTGAATGAATGGTTCTTTGGTACCAGCTTACCGGGGTCGTCCTGGATAAAGGGCCGTTAAACGGGTTGTTATTGTTTTAGTCAGTTTTCTAAACAATCATTTTTATTTTATTTAGTTAATAGTTAACTAAAAGCAATCATTTGAGTCGTTGTTTAGTTTTCAGATAATTTTAGCTGATGATTTGTTATTTAGTTGCAGTTTTGTTATTTTGGTTCAGAAACTGTCTGTATATTATAATTTTGTTAATGCTGTTAAAGATTGTGATTATAGCAGACAGCACGTCAAAAATGCACCTCTGTCTGTGTTTACAAAACAGAAGTAACATCGCTCAGGAATGTGGTCTTCAAGGGCTGGCTTTGAACTCGAGGACACCTCGAGGACAAATTTTGGTGGCCTAGGCCATGGCCTTGAAGTGGTCTTGCCTTGGCATCAAAGAAGCCTTACCTTGCCTTTGGCTTGAAGCCTTGGTCTCAAGGAGATCTGTTGTACTCATTTTTCTAGCCTGCTGCTACGTTCAGGCAGTAAGCTTTACAAGAATTGATGATTAGGCAGTTCCTGTTGTTCAGTGTTATATGTTGTTCGATATGTAAACGGGATGGGTACATCGAGGACAAATTTCGGAGGCCTTGGCCTTGGTCTTGCAGTAGCCTGGCCTTGGCCTTGGCCTTGAACTCGAAGATGCTGTTTTTGAACGCATCCCTGACATT
>Ga0209780_1001021_pt1 | contig 17369 bp, 11 predicted proteins | sample WorMetexBAHAMAS2_FD_187384 | JGI IMG/M metagenome (GOLD analysis project Ga0209780, IMG submission 187384) | Marine gutless worms symbiont microbial communities from Max Planck institute for Marine Microbiology, Germany - Inanidrilus exumae... | ecosystem: Host-associated > Annelida > Digestive...
CTCTAACTGAGGTAAGAGACATCTAGTTGCAGCTTACTACTCATCTATCGACCCCGAAGGGATGAAAGGCTGAGTTGGCCTGGTTGATTGACCCATAGCGGACGTTTTACCCACATAAGTGGTCACACGTCAGCTACAGGTCGAGCGCAGGACAGAGAAAGTACGCCTGCCGAAGACCGACGTTCTACCACTGAGCCATTGGGTAGGTCTGGTACCGTGGATGGGAGGTCACCCAGATGCTTTTTAGGGTTTTACCTAAGAGAAGCATTCCAGAGCCAGACCAATATTATACAACGTGTGTCGTTAGGCACTGATATGTTATAGGAACTGATGAACAGCAATTACACAAGATAATATATTGAACTGATAAAATAGGTCTCGTGGTGGTTGGTTAGTTTCCACCCTGTTGTAGGCGCTAGCATAATAATTTAAATTAGCCTCTCCTATCCTTTCCCATTTTGGGTAGTTGCTGAACAAAAAGGCAATGAGGTCAGGAGGTTACTATATCGTTGGCCATCCTTAACCTGGCAGAACTAAATCTCCACCCAAGTCCTTGTCCCTTATATAGCCTATTTTTGTGCTAAAAGGGGATGTTAATCTCCCAACCAACCAACCAACCACTGTGGTCTAGTACAAAGCATTAATATTTTACGAAATTATTTAGTTTGGTTTTACATCGTTGTATCTTTTAGAAACGTGATGTTATCATTCATATATTACTGTTTATACTGCAGCTAAAGTTATTAAGGTACAATGAACTACTCACGATATCTGAACACTGTGAGTTTGTCCCGAAGGCCATCACCGATACGAGAAATTAGTAAGAGAGCTGTTCTTTTATATTTTTAATGTAAAACATAATACAGATTTAAGCTTAAGTTTTTGGTGGCATGGAAGGAGTGATTAACTTGATTAACTGTAATAATAACGAGTAAATACACTACTTTTTGTCAGTCACAGGGCTGAAATTTGACATACAAGAGAGACTCAGTTATGTCCAAGAGACCCATCCAGTGCACTATGTCAGTTGAAATCTTGTCAACTGCTGTACAAGTCATGCAAACAGTTCACATCTCAGTCTGAGGAGCACTTTCTGCAACAGCCACTTTTTATTCGGCTAGAAGGTGAAGGCTCTCCATACTCGTTATTGAGCATTGGGCCTGGAGCTGCTCCTGGTGTACAGGCAGTCAGCCACCCGGCGGTAGACTGCCATTATTTTTCGCCAGCCTGAGATTTGCTCGCGATCTTGGGCGGTATATAAATTTGTATTGTGCTATATTGTACCTGTTATGGTTGTCTGTATGAATGAGGTGATTTTTGAGTTCCAAATGCCATTGTTCCACTGAGCCACTAGGTCCAGCTGAAGCCACTGCCATCTGTTCAGCCTTTGCTTAATTAAAATACAGAATGGTATATCTTTCCGGCGCTGGCTTATTCAGGTCGTCTCCAAAAAGGCCGTTAAATGTGCATTTTTGTTATTGTACAATGAGTAGCGGCTTTGCAACGTTATTCCACAAACACTTAATTACAATACAAGTGCGAGTAGCATAATAATGTAAAGGGAAGATAAAATTTGGAGTTTACTTTGAGTCTTCTCTTCTAATAGTACTATATGTATTGTTTTTTCCATAATGCAACTGTTTAGAACATTAAGAAAGTGTATGTAGTCAGTGGTATTTACTGCATAAACCATGCAATTTTTATGTTTTCACTATTTGTAGCTGCGCTGTTGGCACGATCTCCGCCGTCAGTTATATCACTCGCTGCTGGAAGTCCAAATCCGAAATACTTCCCATTTAAAGAGGCTCTGTTCACGCTACAGTGAGAACGTTGTATGTTTAACAGTTATAAAATATGTGAAATTCAAGCTACTGTTGTGAGGTAAAATTTGAGACACTATCTGATACAGATGGTAATCTGTCATAACTTTTTGATTTGAAATTATAGACACAGCTGAGTAAATTGTCATACTAGTTACTCAATACATTCCACTGTTGACTGTGAAGATTTACTTTGCATTCAGTTTTCTGTCTGTGCTGGAATGTTATCAGTAACTATGAACCTTTCTTTGCATGATGCATGTTTAACGTATATGCACAGTGTGGCATATAATGTGGCCCAGTGTCAGGCTATCTCTGCGTCCATATGCACTGGCATTGTATCAAAACAGCGGAAATGATTGAGCTGGTTTTCAAGCACACAGGCTACCTTACACTGTGTTATAAGGGAATTCGGGTCTCTCCATAAATAAGGGTACAACCCTGTGGAACCTTGATCAAAGTTCTGAATCAGCCAATGTTTCTGCTTTTTCCACGGGTCATCTGTCACAACTGTGGTCATCTTAGTTCGATCATCGCAAGTCAATCACCTGTTCTTGCAACACCGCTTGACCACTGCAGAACTTTGTGTGACAGTAGAGCAGGGTGGTTTAAGTTAGTCATTTAAGTTATAGTTACAGTTAACTGATTGGTTATTTTTTTCCGTTAACTGTTGTTTCAGTCACAGTTAATGTTAACTTAAACCACACTGCAGCAGAGATTTATTTGTTCATCTTTGATGGCCGAGATTCAATGTTTGTGAGCAGAGTATATTAGTGAGTGCCATGAAATGTTATGTGCTGCAGCAATGGAACGACATTGCATATCAGTGAGGAACGAATGAAGACAGCACTGCAGTATTCACCAGCGCAGGGGTTTGTCAGTTGTCCTTTGTTTTTGTCATGAACACGCTGTTGTTGTTTGTTTTGTTGTTATCACACGATGCTATGCTAGTGCTGTATATGCCGTTTTTCCAAAACGGCTAAGTGCAGGATCATGCAAACAATGTCAGACAATAGCTCATGGACTGTAGGTTTCTGATGTGAAATATTTGGGCAAAATGCCCATGGAGTCACTCCAACGGTGGCGCCAAATACAGGTGGGGTAGGTTAAATTGGCGATTATTATTATTATTATTATTATTACAAAATTTGTATAGCGCACAAATTCAAGCATGCTCGAGTCGGAGGCGCTGGTGTCGCTGGGTGAGAAAATGGACTAGCATGGGAGGGTAAATAAATGAGTTTAGAGATGACGTTTGAAGGAGCCAATAGACGGTGACTGCCTGATACTGAGTGGGATGGAATTCCAAACTGTTGGAGCTGCAAAACTGAAGGCTTTACGATTGTGTGAAGAAGAGCGGAGAAGTCTTGAAGGAGCGTTGAGATTGATGAGGGATGAGAGATATGAGGGGGAACCAGGTTGGAGAGTACGGTAAGTTAAGGTAGCAATTTTGAAGTGGATGTGTTGCTTAACAGGGAGCCAATGAAGTTGGCGGAGAGCGATGGTGGATGGTAGTGATGAGTTGTTAAGTACTATTTTAGCAACAGTGTTTTAGACTCATTGGACTTTGCGGAGGTTAGAGACAGAGGTACCAAATAAAATTTAGTTAGAGTAGTCCTGGCGAGAGGACCACTATCTGGCTATATCGTTGAAGCAGGGCAAGATAGGGACATAGTTGCTATGGAAGGCTAATTGGAAATCATATACATTCTATCAAATCATGCTATTTTCGATGATCTTGAGTGACCCTTGACTATCCCAAACCACCCTATTTTCTATTTTCTGTTATTTTCTGTTGTATATATAGCCCATCATATCTTTGTAACAACAGGTGGATTTAGAGACTTCAAATTTGATAGATAGGTTTATCTTAATAAGTTTTAGCCTACGGATGACAAACGACCCCTAAGAGGGGCATGGTCAAATCAGGTGAGCGATTTCAAATTTTGGGGCCACAGTCATCTCTGACATAGATGAAGCTAGAGCTATCAAATTTTGTACACACGTAGGCTGCATCAAGTATTAGCCTTGGGATAACACACTACCCCTAACGGGCTGGTCAGAGTCACGTGACCAGTTTGAACATTGTTTTATTATTGAGCTATTCGGTTTCATGACCGCCATTTTGAAATAAACACTTTTACTTGTTTAAATGTTTGGCTCCCTGTCATATCTTTGGGATGGGTGAAGCTAGGCACTTCAAAATTGATATGATGATTGACAGTATGGAGTACTAGTGCACGTGTCATTGGTTACCCCTGAAGGGTCACGTGATTTCTTTAAATTCAGGGAATTAAGTGCTAATATCTCAGAAACGGTGCAAGACATAGTTGGTGCAATGGAATGCCAATAGGAAATCATATGTGGCCTATCAAATGGCACCATTACTGGTGACCTTTAGTGACCTTGAAGGTCTTGCTGTTTGATACTTTTCTGTCTCTAATACCATGGAAAATAAAGCGTGTATTATCTATGATATTTTTATGCGTGAATCGGAAAGTGCACATTGCTTGTAATTTCAACTGTTTTTTTGTTTTTCAAAAATGAATGAATTGGTTATTCACATCTATCACATTCCCACTTATTGTTAAGTAATGACCTACAAACATGTGGCTCAGTTTATATGTGCTTTTTATCTTTTGTTGTTCCAGTCGTCCTTCTACAGCATTTTATGCACTTAGTGGCTTGGCTTTAATTACTCACGACTTACGTATTCAGGCAAGGTTTTCACTGTTGTGTTATGTTGTGTAGAATTCCACCGTTAGTGGAGTGGTTAAAGTCTTTCCAGCAGAAATTCCATCAGATGCTGGACAATGGGACTTACGACGTCGCTGTTTTGCCTGGTTCTCAGGATGGTCTGGGTAAGGTGTGTATTTCTCCCATTCTTCATTCGTCCATTTCAGAAAGCCGTGTTAACTGTTGAGCTGTGGTAATGGTCTGTTATCACCATCTCCGTTTTAATGTCTGTTTTCCAGTTGAACATGGACGGGATCAATGCAGTAAGGACAAAACAAGACAGTAACCTTCAAGACCAAGACGTCAGGTCTCAAAGACCAAGACCAAGACAGTAACCTTCAAGACCAAGACGTCAGGTCTTACGACCAAGACCAAGACAGTAACCTTCAAGACCAAGACCGAGACAGTAAACCTCAAGACCAAGACTTGGGTCTGAAGACGTTGTCTCAAGACTTCCATGACTGGGGTTAGCCATTTTTCCCAGTAACTGTTTTACACTTTGCCTTAATGTATGAGATGCAGCTAAAATACCATCGGGATAACTTTCGTTCTTTTTGAACACCATTTGTATTAAATGTTAGTTGTGTATCATAATGTTAAAGTTTGAGTACCTACATTAAATTATTAATGGCGTGCCATAATGTCAGGACTCACAGCAATGACAGTTATGCTTGGCATGCTGACAGATGCCAGCTGCTGGGATTGCTCTATATTTGTGCTATGTCTCATTACTCGGACAAGTATTAACACTACCATGTCTGTGTGCTCTGTTCTCAGCAGCTCCACCCCTGCATGTCACATAATGCACATCCACACATTTATTGAAATTCCAGTTAATGGCAGCACCACTGTGATCATATCATGTTGTATCATAGAGCCCATCTGATCTGAAGACATTTTCTGTGGATGTGTACCATGGTAACATAACATATCTGCATATTTAACAACTGTCAGAGTGCAATAGCAAGACAATAAAACATGCAGGCATTAAATACTGTAGGCATGAAATACTGGTCTGTTCATGATCACCAAGAAGAGACAAACCGCCAAAGATACAGACTAGAATGTTGGCAAATAAGGTGTCAGTTTCCAACCTGATGGTCGCCCAGTCTTGGGCAATTTTGAATCATGGTTGTTCTGCTTGCAAGGATTTATGTACAGCGAAAGTGAACGTTTGAGTCAACCACTAGTTTTCTGACTTGCCACTTGCAATACCTGCTGCCAATGTCATTAAACTGCAGTATGTAAAATGATTCTAATTTAAAAATTATGATTTCATTTGAAAAGATATTAAGTCTACTTATTGGCCACTATTTCGCAGCAAATTTATTCAACGTTTTCTCTTTTTGTTTTCAAGCTTTTAATCAGAATTTTATTGTCTTTACTTGATTTTACCAGTATCTCAACTTGGCATCAAGTATGACATCATACATAATACAATATTTAACCAATAGAATAATATTATATCCTTGTGTGGTGCCGCATTATCACACTCAAGTTGTCGTTGTCGTCGTTTTTCTTCTTTGCAGCCTATAACGAGCCAGGTTTCGTCCTTGTTAATGCAAGCAGTGTGATTGTGATGCCATCCTTAGAAAGTCCAATGTAAAGTCGCCAGGAGTATGTAAAATCGTCATGTAGACCAACCGAATGACGCTCTCATTGATAAATCACATGTAGATTATTCCACAAGTCCGAGGGAACGAGCTTTATTAGCACATATTTTAGCAGTATTTGTTTTCAAACAGCAGGGAGGTTCACCGTTTTGCTCCAACCCATATACACAGCAGTACGTTTACAGATGTGTGACTATGAGCCAAACACGCAAGGTGTGTTCCTACCACATCTACTGTGTTACTCGCACATAAATTACTCCTAAAACTTGTCATCTGCAGTTGACAGGTGTCAGAGAGAAAGTGCTGTAAATAAAGAAATTAAGAAATAAAAATGCGCAAAATACAATTATATGATGATGCTATGGTTGCAGTTAAGTGGGCAGCCATAAAAACAGATAAGAAAAAAGGAGTAGTGAATGATGCGATGAGAGACTCAGATAAAACCAGATGTGTGGTTTTGAAACATCTAATCGCATTTGTGCAAGGTGATTAAATGTTTTCATGTCATAATTTATTGACAGCAAAACGCTGCTTGTCTGTCAGAGCTTTGAAATGTTGGTCAGCCCGGGAGACAATGTTCTGGTGGATTCACCAACATATGCTGGAGCCTTAGCAGCTGTAAGCATTATTTTGTGTTGTACATGTGATTGTATTTATCAAGATGGAGAAGAATTGTTAGATGCAGAAACTGCACTGTACTAACTCACTGATTGACATTATACATGTACTATGATTGTATGAAGAATATTGTGTGTTATTATGCCTAAAACGTAGTGCATCAGATATCACTATAATTCACCCGGTTCATTTGATGAATGCAGACTCAGCGCCGAGGTGGCTGCTAACCCTCAGACCAAGCCAACTGACTTGGACTGCATGTCTGCCAGAAAGAAATGGCAACTACCGACCACATCCAACGTCGCCATTTTATTATTACTTAGCCCGAGAGCTGATACTCATTTTGCCATCCTATGGAGAGTGGAAGGCTGAGTCGACCTAGGCACTGCAGTAAGGGTGTGCAGCCCGTGCCCAAGGCTGTAGATCGCAGTGGCTGTCGTGATAAACAACTGCCCGCGCTGAGATTCCAACTTGGGTCCTCTCACACCACAGGCATGTTACCATTAGGCCACTGCGACACTATGTCAGCCTTCTATTGAAAGCTATTTATACGTTCATTTTCAAGATTTGATTTGAGATTGGACATGAAAGATTTGGGATTTGAGAAAAATAAGGATTTGAGAATTGAGTGTTAGCTAAATGATTTAAATAACTTTTGTGGTAAAATTTGAGATTTGAGTGTGAGATATGAGATTTCCCATCACTGCTAAGTGACACGGTTTATTTGTGGACCGTATGTCGTTTCTGTCACCAAGGTAACAGAGTCAGAACAGTGAAGGAAACATTATGGTATATGCATATGCATCAAAATCTGTACATGTTGGCGTATGTGGGAAATCAGCCCTTTATAGCTGTGAATATGTGTCTCAAAGCGGTTTGCAGCTTTTTAATGATTAAACCTTCAGTTCCAGTTGCACCATGCTCACTTAACTTTAACTGTCAGTTTACTCAGCGGCTTTGACAATATTGACAACAGCGGCTGTTAACCTATCCCTCAGAAGTTCTGTTCTGGACTACTGTAACTCACTGATGTAAAGCGTATCTGACAGCTTCTTAGGAAGATTCAGTCAGTCCAGAACGCTGCCGCACGTCTCATCACTGGAGCTAGGCAGTGCAACCACATCACGCCCATGCTACACCAGTTGAGTAGCAACTAGAATACAAAGTCGAATGCCAGGTGCACTGGTCATTTTCTGGCAGGAATCTGCATATTTAGCTGACGATATCAGCCTTGTCTTAGAGACTCAGACAGTGGTCATTAGGATAAGCGTAGTACTGTCCACGTACATGCAGCAGTTTTGCTGACAGAATTATTATTAGGTCGACTCCTCCGAGTCGACCTAATAAAGTGGGTCTCAAATATCCGTCCGTCCGTCCGTCCACAAAAATTTTTTTCGGTTTCAATGAAATTTGGTATGTAGGTAGGTCAATGAGTGATGCATGACGGTATGCAGTATGACCCGATCCAAGGTTAAGGTCAAGGTCACGATCCCTTGAAAGTTGGAAATTCGGCAATTTTCAAAGGTTATCTCCTCCCCCATTTATGATGGGGGCTGGCAAATGACCGCGGATTCTGAAATTACGGCACAATGCCTAACACATACAGAAATTTTTGTGAAGTTTGTACATTTAATTTTTGAGACATGCGAGCAGACAGACATACAGACATACATATAGACATGCTGATTGCAATACTTCGCATCCCTCCTGAAGGCAAGGTAGCAATATCTAGTATACAGAGGTGAGATACCTGATAATTCATCATCAATACAATACAATACAATATTCGTTTATAAAACACAATTGACAGAACACAGTTCACTCTTGGGTTCTTAACAAAGCTGGAGTAAAGAAGGAACTGTTAGACATTGTCAAACAAAGCAAGGAAGCTAGCGTACTATTTTCACACCATGAGGAAACAAGGGAGTTGCCTGGAGAAAGAGATAATGCAAGGAACAATGCCAGGTGCACGCAGGCGAGGAAATCATGCGCAGACTGAATGGACAACATCATACATGGACAGAACTCCCCGTGAAAGAGTCAATCAGGACAACAGAGGACAGAGATAAATGGAGAAAGTACGTCCATGGTGTGACCAACCCTCGGATCGAGGATGGCTATAGAACAGAACATTCTCTCTTGGTGCTCAGCCACTACAGTACTGTACCATTAATATTGCATACTCAAAGACTGAACTACTGAGGTTCAGTTTAACGAGCTCTTGCCTGAACTGTTGATGCATTAGTCAGTTAGTTAGTTAGCTAATTAGTAAGAATATTTCTAAGCAAACAGTCACAATGCGCTATGGTAAACTAACTGCAACATCGGTTTTTAGTAACCGCTTGAACTACCAGTATTTGTAGCAAATGTCCTGACACAAGGACGACAGTAAACCATTCAACAGCGACCAGCAAGCACAAAGTTTCCGACTCGAGCATGCTTGAATTTGTGCACAATACAAATTGTGTAATAATAATAATAATAAATTAGCCCCATACGGGACTGACATATGTCATCAATTGCCTCGTTATGTGTTGTGAACAGCTACGTCCACTTGGCTGCCATATACTGCCAGTGAAGACCGATCATGATGGTCTGATGCCATCATCGCTACAAGAAGTCCTGTCTCCGTGGATGCCAGGAGCACCTGATGATGATCAACAGAGCCCCGTTCCAAAAATCCTATACACAGTGGCAAACGGAGGCAATCCGACCGGTGCGTCTCTGACACTGGAGCGAAAACAGGAAATATACAAGGTCTGCAGTTAGAAGCTTTTATGATTACTTGCTTATATTAACTAGGAAATGAACGAAGAGTGTTTGTATGATATTTGGCAGCATGAGTTAAACTTATTTGAAATTAAAATGAGCATGACCAGTTGCAAGATAAGAACAGAATGTTAACGAAAAACCAAATAAATTTGAGCCTAACACTTGCAACTAGGTTCCGGTTTATTCTACTGATACTTAGAGGTAAAGGCTTCCCATACTCGTTACAGAGTGTTGGGCCTGGAGCAGATCCTAGTGTACAGGTAGTCAGTCCGCAGGTGACTGTAAGTCATCCACTCGGCGGTAGGCTGCCATTACTATCCGCCAGGCCTGTGGTTACCTTCCCAGCCGCAGAGCATCACCGCCTATTGGCCGGTACCAAGGTATACTGCTTGGTGACAGAGGCACATAGGTGTGAACAACTTGGGGCTCAAGGTTGTTACTCAGCTTTTGCCCGGAGTAGGATTTGAACCCTTGACCTATTGATTGCAAGCCCAATGCTCTACCCATTGCCTCACCTCGCCACCTTACTTATACTGCATTATCAAAATCGACTCTAGCAGCCTGATAGTCTGTAACTGTTGCAGTGCCGTCTCAGTTACAGGTTGCCAGCTGTTTTGAGTGACTTCTGTAACAGCTGTAATGCTCAACACTGCTCAGTTAATATGGTCCACTTACATGCAACAAGAGTGGCGGTTTGGCGTAGCAATAACGGCATTTTCTATATCAACAAAGTTGCTTTAAGTTGAGCATGGTTAGTAATAGGGTGCGTGACTGCATTTGGGCTGGCATACCACCTCGGTATGTAACCAGCCACCCAGGCCCACTCAATGAGTACGGTAGGTGCAGTGAGTACTGGCGATGGTTTCTCCACCGCTATAGAAGAAACAGCGAGTTCTGCATAACAGTAGGCCCTGTTATGAGTTCGGTTGTGTGCTGGCTTAATTGGGTTTAACAAGCCTCGTTGGCTCAAAGAACCACAAAAGGGGATGAGCTGCCTTACAACGGACCTTAGCAGTCTATGCGAAATCTTCTTGTTGTTCTGCATTTACTTACATGCAGCATGTTGGCCGAAGTCACGTTGGTAATGTTGGTAATGTACAGAATATCGGCAATGTGCACCGCCAAGAACACTGATCCACATAACACATAAATAAGTTGTGTACCATGGCCATTTACTCAATCACCCGCCAACGTCGTTATGGCATTGTGAAAATTACAGATGATGCTGAGTAGAACAAACATTGTATGACAAAGAGTTAGGTGGAGAGAGGAATACAAAATTGCCTCAGTAAGACAAATAATAATAATAAAGTTTGTTCATTAGGATTCACGTAAAACCGCGCAATCAACACAGTACAACATCCGCCATGCAGGGCAGCACTGTATACAGAAGTGTTAAGGAGAACATGAACTGCTTTTGAATGTCCGGAGACAATGTTTAGGTCTGAAACAAGTGGAGAAGGAAACTCAAAGGAACCGGCCACTAGAATGGTGTGTGAGTATAGAAACTGTGTCAGAAGCTGAGAACAGCAGCAGCAGTGGGAGTCGCATCATACTAATAAATGTCCCATTATTACATTTTGTCAGCAGATAAACTGTTGTGATAAAATGGAGTGGGTTTGTTTTCTGGCACTAAACTGTATACCTTATATTTTAATTAACTTTACAGAAGTGTTTGAATTGCAATACTTTATTTTATTTGGTAACATCATTGTTATTGTTTGTTTACGGCACATGAAAACAGTATATGTGCGAGAGATCTACTTTAGCTGGTGTGTTTGTTTCACTGAACAAACTGTGGTGTTTTTCAGATTGCCCATCTCTATGACTTGCTCATAATAGAAGATGATCCATATTACTTCCTTCAGTTCAACAAGGTGATAATACTGTTACTTGTTATGTTCAGCTTTTCTGCAGTCTCATACTTAATCCAGAAACTTCATGTTTTAGTGTAGTAGCAGTCTATGTAACAACGTTACTATTGGCCCACCTAACGGACCAGTATTATTTTGCACGTTGTCATCTGTCGTCGTCTGTAACGCGAGGCCGACATGCAAGGCGGTACAGTACGCTTACATCCTGTTAGGGCGAAACCTTGTTATATTTAGTTATATGTAAGGTTTCAATTGCTTCCCTCAGGAATGACTTGGTGCAGGCTGTGGGTGATTATTTCTGGTTGAAGTCTGTACAGTTCTCGTCGTTGATTTGACTGGGTGATAGATGGCAACGTCATCCGGCATTCGGACCTGTAGAAATCTTGCTCCAGTTTTCCTAAAAAATTCCCTTTTGATAGACATAGACCTGGTCCAGCCTGGGGTAAACAAGGCTTGTTGTTCAGTAAGTTACTGGCAGTATGTGCTTGCATCTGAGGGTCGCTGAAATTGGTTCACGGTTGGACTTAGAGGGTAGTAAGTAAATTTAAAGATGTTGTGAAGTTGTGCAAGTATACTTTAGCTGTGTGTCGTTAATTTTGCACATCATCAATGTTGTCATTTTTTTTAAGTAAGTAAAACAGTTGCAAATGGCATGATGAACATAGACAAGTAATCTTTATACTGGTTCTGTCTTTGTCTTTGTGTTGGTCTTATTGTTCTGGTCTGGGTGGTCCTGTTAACATCTGTCATAAAATATCTTGTATATGTAAAACTGAATGTGTCTGTCTGTTTGTCTGTTGTTCTTTATTTCTTATACACGGCTACAGTTTTGAGCGGATCTGCACAAAATGTGGCATGTTGCATCCTTATACCATACAGATGGTCATGGACTTAGTGAGCGCCCCTCAAGCTTGCAGGCTTGCACCTAACACGCCTGTGAATTCAGAACTAGGGGGCGGCAGGTGCAAGGGATCGAGCGCCATAGACACATGAGCTCCGTCGGGAAATTTGGCACTGGCGGCCAGTAACCGTAACAGATCGAGCGCTGTAGGCGCGAGAGCACGAGAATCGAGCACCATAGGTGGCGCAAGGTGTGACTGAGCGCCATAGGCACGAGGTTTAACCGAGCGTGAGGGCCGAGTGCTAGTTATGTATACAAGTAGTACAAGTAGTTAACTATTCTGTTGCTGATGATGATGATGGTGATAATGACAGCAATGCGTGTGTTTATTCAGCCACGTGTGCCGAGTTTCCTGTCAATGGACGTGGATGGTCGTGTACTGCGATTGGACAGCTTTTCAAAGACAATGGGAGGAGGGTAACTGCGCATCTGTTTGTTGTAAATAATGTGAACTTACCATTTTAGGCAGTAACCGGACCCGTTCTTCACTGCCACCTGACAGTGAACTCTGATACTTGTCAGCATCCATGGTCGAAGTAAACATCGATTTGTATAGTGCATCGTCGTAACCACCTCCAATGCGCTCAGATATGGCACGTGTTACAGGGATCACACAGTTTTATTTGCCACCCACACGTTTATCCACGATTGGAATGAACCATCCTGCATTTACTCCATAAGCATTCACCAGATGGCGCCACCCGAGTGAGTTAGCACACATTCGATTACAGCTTACTACTTATTTATTGACCTCGAAAGGATGAAAGGCTGAGTTGACCTAGTTGGCTGACCTTCTAGCGGACGTTTTACCCACATAAATGGTCAACAATCAGCTGCAGGTCGAGCGCAGGACAGGGAAAGTTCGCCGGTCACAGACTGACGTTTTACCACTGTGCCATGCAACCAACCGTGTGATCATTACTGGTTGTTCGTCACATGTGCCTTTCAAACATTGGTACTAGACATTTGCAGTTGCTGCTGCTTGTAGCTGGAATTGTCTGCCTTAGTGTGTATCACATGGACACTAATCATTCATTCACTGCATTACATCATTGACTTGCATTGATAACATTTGAACTGCATAAACTGTATTTATAAAATTTAGCCTGTTACCTCCTTTTGTCAGTCACGTTCACATTTTGAAAGTAAAGGTCATAAAATGTTGGAAGTCTTTGGCTGCTAGTTTACAAAGAACATTTAGTGGAATATTTTTGCTTTCCTCATCTGAAAGTTGAAAGGCTGCAATAATGAAGGATAACATCATAGAAAAAGAACAGAAAAAGAACAATAATTTCGAACTGTCATCATCTCAGTGCGTTTACCATGAGTTAGCTAATACTTTCACAGACTTCAGCTGTAGGTGCTAAAGGCACCGGACACTCTTGCTCCACTTTTTAACAATTAATGGCTATGCTGCTGAGGGCATCTAGCCTGTCAGACTCAACCTGTTCTATCGATGAAACAGTCATACGGTTTTAGAAATTGTCCCCATTCCTACTTTATCCCAGTAGTATTTTTTCCATCTGCACCCAATTCTTGTCTATTTTTAGCTGCTGGAAATTCTTTTCTGATGTCACAGTGTCATCAGCTACTTTCATAAACGAACAACTGTCAGCTGTATTGTTTTCAAACAGAACTACTTTGTCTGTCAGAACAATATGCATACAGGCATGTGAGATATACATGCAGTAACTTTTATGTTAGGTCTATGTATCACATCAGCTGCAGATACAGGACAAGTGACTCCCAGTAGTGATACATAATTTCCACTATTGCAAATTCTGTTTTCTGCAAACATAGTGTCAACAGTTAGTTTCCTAAATGACAGAGAACAGCTGTCAACGAATTCAACCAACTAAGTTGCAGCTGACTGAGAGATTGACTGAAGCATTTGTTGGTTGAGTTCCAACTTGCCATTTCAAGCATGCAACTTGTCACAATAGTATGGCAAGAGGCTTTACCACTCCCGTGGTATTTCTGACTAGTACATAACCATCACTGCAGTAATACCCTGAAATGTTTGTTCTTGCAGAAGTACCATGACCTCCACTTTTACCATTACTGTGTCACTGTTTACTAGCATTTCTCAAATGATTCACTCAGAGATTTTTTGGGACCTGTGTCATAGTTTTAGTGAGCATCACTGAGCCAGTTGCTGTGTTGACTGACATGCTCGCAGATTGCGTTTGGGATACGTGACTGGTCCAAAGCCGCTCGTTGAGCCCATCGTGTTTCACGTTCAGGTGACATCATGCCATCCTTCAACGTTGTCTCAGGTTCACTCCACGTTCATCTCTTTAACTTAGCTGTCACCGTCGTCAGATTTGCATGTTCAGATGTTCTGCATGGCTTGCATGACTCTTGAGATCTGTGTTTGTTTCAGATCGTTTTCATCATTACATAGTTTACTCCAGTATCCTCTGTGAGTAAAAAAGAAAGACTGACCAAAATTCGTTTTCGTTTTCGTCATTGAAACTACACGTTAACTTTTTCCATTTTCGTTTACAGCCGAAAATGATACTTGATTTTTGGATTATTTTTTACAGTCATGCAGTTTGATGTTATGAAGGGTAAAGTACAATTGATGCTGTATTTGGCTTAAGACAGAGATGCAGAAGAAATTTTGAGTGAAAGCAAGAAACTATATTTTGGATTTGTGGATCTGAAAAAAGCGTTTGATAGGGTACCAGTGAAAGTGATCTGAAGGCTGGTTATTGACGGATGGCTAGTGTCAACAATAATTTCTGATTATGGGTGCCTTTACCTCTACGTTTACATTTATCTTCAGGGTGGACAATCTTTTTGGTTGCCCAGCACTGATGCCGAATTATACATTTGCCCAATGCACACCTGAAACAGACCAAAAGTTAAAAGGAAAACCTTTCTGAGGTTCTTATGAACCTCAGAAGAGTAATATTAGTCTAACGTAAAGTGGTTTGTCAGATTCTATTAAGTAGAATAAGTACTATCTCAGTTTCATTTTATCTCACATGCATTTTGCAAGCGTCTTAGTGTTTTCCTCTTTAGCTCCCTCCGAGAGTACTCATTCGGTCTCCACCTCTCTTGGTTCATGGCTAGCTGCCTCTTTACCGGGGTTTCAAGGTCCTGTTGATAACCCCTGGCACAGTCACAAGTCATGTGAACATTCAACTGGCCAAGGTTCACTGCCATTTAACGTATGGCATTGCACACAACTTTTCTACGACGTCTCTCACTGTAAGAAGGGAAATGACCTTATTGGTAAGCAGAGGCACAAGTTGCCTACATTTATTCCATCTCTTTTGTACTCTAGAGCGTTCACAGCTGCATCAGCATCTTCATGTACACTTAACATGTCACCCACGTAACAGAACTTGTCCATTAACTCTAGAGACGTGCACTATCACCCGTATCCACACTGGTCTTATTCATACTAGCTGATTGATTTATAATGTAATGTAACGTAAAATAGGCAATATTTAAAGTGCCTTTACACATGAAGACTTGCTTGCTTTAATCATGTAACTCTTCATATCAATACACTTTCTGTGCAGCCATTCCTGACAGTTATTACACTGTATTGAGTTTCTTCCAACACCTCTACCACAGACACCACATGGCCATCTTCCTGTATTCTGTACCCATTGCGGCTTTCTCCACTAATCATAACTTTGGTCTAGTTCATATTCACACCTTTGCTCTCTATTCCATGCTGTAGACTGCAGAAAACGGAGAAAGTTAAAGATGTTGTATAATAACCAAAAACACAGGGTGTGAGTGAATTAATGTTTTTTTCGTACTGGCTCATCCGGTATGTCCTGGTAAAAGGCTGTTAAATTGGTTGTTGTTTCAGAGATCAAAATGAAAAATCTGCTTTTAGATCAAACATTTGTGGCATCTTCCAACACCTCTACCACAGACACCACATGGCCATCTTCCTGTATTCTGTACCCATTGCGGCTTTCTCCACTAATCATAACTTTGGTTTAGTTCATATTCATATTCATACCTTTGCTCTCTAGTCCATGCTGTGGACCGCAGAAAACGGAGAAAGTTAAAGATGTTGTATAATGACCAAAAACACAGGATGTGAGTCAATGAATGTTTTTTGGTACTGGCTCACTCGGATTGTCGTGGTAAAAGGCTGTTAAATTGGTTGTTGTTTCAGAGATGAAAACGAAAAATCTGCCTTTAGATCAGGCTCTAGCGGCCACTGCCATAGCTAAGGTGCTGCTTTCACTGGCGTGCTTATTTTGCCAAACATTTGTGGCATCTTGTTATACAGTTTCACAGTTTCTTGCCTTTCTGCTTCTCTTTGTTCTTCTTCTTCATCCTTCCCAGTTTTCTTCAACTTTTTCCATTAAATTTTTCCTCATTAGTGGCAATTTGCAGTTATATGGAGTAAATGTGGAACAGCTGCAGCCTTGTATACATAAAAATGCGGGTATATTTTTAGGCTTAACGAGGTACAAACAAAATGAATCTCTTCCAGTTATTCTGTTATTCTATGATTAAATGATATGTTTAGTATTCGGTTGCAAAATGTGGCTGAAAACCAGGTGATGATGTATGACTTGTTGAACACCTGGGGTCATGAAGGATATGAGTTGCACTGTGAAAAGTACGTAATTTGATGATTAAATTGATTTATTTGTGGATATTTGAAAAAGGTCTGTGATCTTACGGTGAGCAGCGTGCATTACAATTGCATTATTAATTCCTGTTCACTTGTGCAGTACACTTACAACTTATTTTTGCCGACTAATTTCCTGAATATGTGAGCTTTTTGTTCAGTCGTTATTTGAAGACTTGTCATTCAGTGTGATGTTATTTTTGCGTGTTTAAAATATTACATAATCAATGTCACAATATCTGAGTTTTATGTGTTGTGTGATGCACTGAGTTAGATACAAAAGAGGAAAAGTATTTTAAAAGTTTTCTTTAAAATAAACAAATGACATATAATTAAGCAATCGACAATATATACAACATACAATGACTTATTAACAACTAGTATAACCGAAGACGTTTTCTTCCGACGTGAAAATTCACGTGG
>Ga0209780_1001022_pt1 | contig 17356 bp, 23 predicted proteins | sample WorMetexBAHAMAS2_FD_187384 | JGI IMG/M metagenome (GOLD analysis project Ga0209780, IMG submission 187384) | Marine gutless worms symbiont microbial communities from Max Planck institute for Marine Microbiology, Germany - Inanidrilus exumae... | ecosystem: Host-associated > Annelida > Digestive...
AGCTTATGTGCCACAACCGGATGATGTTATTTTTAGTTTAGACATCCAATATGTGGAGAATACCGCTTTTGTCGGTTTAGACGTACAACGTTATTCAGGCGAACTAATGGGGACTTACGTCGGGCAAACCGCCGTTGATGTAGCCTATATCCCACAATTTTTCTGTTTCCGCGAAGGACCACCTCTTTTGAAAATCATCAACTGGGTGCAACAATATTTTAAGCTAAAACCTAATGTGTTGATCGCTGATGGACATGGTATCGCACATCCGCGTCGCTTTGGTGTCGCCTGTTGGTTAGGCGTACACACCCATTTACCTACCATCGGTTGCGCCAAACAGTCGCTGCTTAATTATCAAGGAATTTTAGGTAAAAAACGGGGCAGTTGTTTACCAGTTTACTTGGAAAATGAGAAGGTGGGCAAGGTTTTACGCACACAAGAGAATATCAAGCCCGTTTTTGTCAGCCCTGGACATCAGATAACTCTGAATACTGCGACAGACATGATTTTAAATTTTGCGCCCCGCTATCGAATCTGTGAACCGCTGCGACGCGCTGATCAGGCGGCGAGAGCCTATGCCAAAGGCTCACCCCAAGCGGGTAATAAAGTATGTTTAATTTCGAGATGATCGAGGATTCTTGCCACTATAAAATCAATTAAGTCGCTAAGGCTCTGTGGATGATGATAAAAACCCGGATTGGCTGGCAAAATTAAGGCACCCAATTTTGCCAAGCGCAACATATTTTCCAGATGAATCACAGACAAGGGTGTTTCTCTGTGGACTAAAATCAATTTGCGTTGCTCTTTTAAAACTACATCGGCGGCTCTTTCAATTAAATTTCGACTCAAGCCGCTGGCAATCGCCGCTAAAGTGCCACTGCTACAGGGACAGACAACCATCGCCTTGGGTACGGCACTGCCACTGGCTATCGGCGCCGTCCATTGTTCGCGTCCAAAGACTTGTAATTGTTCCGGTGCTGCCTGATAACGTTTACTTAACAGGGTTTGGATTTCTGTAGGGCGCGACGCTAATTTCACGTCCGTTTCCAGATTAATCACTATTTGTGCAGGTGCCGATATGACCAGATATACTTGCTGTTGCGCCACAATCAATTGCTCTAACAAGCGTAGCCCATACGCTGCCCCAGAGGCACCCGTCATGGCTAAAGTAATCATGATGCTAATGCCGTTAATAAACGATCATGGAGATTTTCAAAACTGCCATTACTCATGATCAAAATATGAGTATTGCCACTTGCGCCGGCAACGACATGTTTAATTAAATCTTCCATTTTATTGAATATCCACGCATTCTGCAAAGAGTTTGCCACCTGAGCCAGTGACCAATTAAGCGCTTCCGGTTGATAGAATACTACCGCATCTGCCCCCTTTAAAGCGGAAGCTAGCGTATTTTTATGAATGCCCATACGCATGGTATTTGAACGCGGCTCAAGCACAGCAATAATCTTTTGTTGATCTACCTTTTGTCGTAATGCCTCAATCGTGGCAGCAATAGCGGTGGGATGATGGGCAAAATCATCATAAACACTGACACCGTTAACCACGCCCCGTAATTCTAAGCGTCGCTTCACATTACGAAATGTCCCTAAAGCTTCACATGCCTTGCTTAAGGGCACTTCGACATGATGGGCAGCCGCAATCGCGGCTAAGGCGTTGCGGACATTATGTTGCCCAATTAAATCCCAGTTTACTTCTCCCACAGCTTTATTTTCGTGCCATATTTCAAAATGACTATGATCGGGAGTTTTAGATTTTGCGTACCAATCCCCGTCGCCAAATGTCTCTCGCGGACTCCAACAACCCTGTTTCAACAACTCATCTATCGCCGTATCCCCATTCTTATATATAATCAGACCATTACTCGGCACGGTGCGTATCAAATGGTGAAATTGTCGCTGAATGGCGGCGATATCGGGAAAAATATCGGCGTGGTCAAATTCGAGATTATTCAAGATGAGAGTGCGGGGACGATAATGCACAAACTTGGAACGTTTATCAAAAAAAGCCGTATCATATTCATCAGCTTCTACGACAAAAAATGGACTGTCTCCTAAACGGGCTGACACGCCAAAATTGTCTGGCACGCCACCGATTAAAAATCCTGTGGATAAGCCGGCATTTTCTAAAATCCAAGCCAACATACTGCTAGTCGTGGTTTTACCATGCGTTCCCGCCACTGCTAATACCCAATGTTTAGCTAGCACCTGTTCAGCCAACCATTGCGGACCAGAAATATAGGGCAAGCCTTGATTTAAGACTGCCTCAATTTCAGGATTACCGCGCGATAAAGCGTTGCCTATCACAACACAATTCGGGCTTGGCTTTAAATTTTCCGAAGAATAACTCGAAAATAATTCAATCCCCAAAGCTTCTAATTGCGTGCTCATGGGCGGATAAGTTGCTGCATCCGAGCCTGTCACGGTATGACCTTGTTGCTTCGCAAGCACGGCAATGCCTGCCATAAAGCTGCCACAAATGCCTAAAATATGTATGTGCATCGCATCCTAGTTGGTAAATGTAAATAATTGATTGAGAATTGAAAAATTCAAAAACTGTATAATCAGCGTTAAAATGGATCCCATAAAAAGGGAAACTGTCAAGGCGTGGCGTAAAATATGGGCATGAATAATAAAATTCCACACTATCAAGCCCAAAATAATCAATACTGGAAGGCTCACGTCGCCACCATAGTATTCAATCCACAATACCAACGGGAGGGTGAACATGCCCAATATAGAATTGGTAGCAGCTAATGCCGTGATGGTTTGAGTTATCCGCGCGGCGTAATGGGTGATATAAAGCAAACTGCTCATCAATACCACGAGTAAGCAGATTTCTACGATACTCAATAAGATGGCATCTTTTGTAGGAAATTGTATCAGCGACAATGTCCCCGTAACAACCAGATAAATTAACAGGCTTAAACCTAACAAAACTGATGAGGCTGGTAAATCTTGTGGTCCCAAGCGCAGGCGGCAAATATCAAAAAAGGCTAATAAGAGGATTTGTAATGAGTGCATGGTTGAGTGGTTTTCAAAAAAAAAAACTTGCAGGTTTATCTTATCAAAAAAAAAATAATTGCGGAGCGGTTGTGAGTGATAAAAAAACCTTGAAACGCGGATTATGCGGATTGCTCAGATTGCGCGGATTTAAACCCATCAAAGTCAAAACCCCGATCAATGACTGTTTTCAGGTTTTTAATCCGTGCAATCCGAGCAATCCGCATAATCTGCGGTTCAAGGTTTTTTTAGCTGCTTTGTAACGTTTTAGAGCCGCTTAGAAAACGTTTTGGACGGGGTTGCAAACCCCGTCCTGCAAAATCTGATAAAGATAGGAAGTAGGGCTTTAGCCCTACAATTGCCGGGGCTTCAGCCCCGCTTCCTCCGCTCCGCTACTGCGTATCCTCGGTTTTGGGATTGACGTAAGATGGGTCGCGTATTCAAATGTGGTATTTGCGAGGCTAAAGCCTCGCTTCCGAAGATTTTATGCTACCTCGCTGCGGAAGCTGAGTGCGTAGCATCGGTTATATTAATAATATATTTCAATTATTTATTTTGTTAATAATCTAATTATTTACCAATCACATCAATCAAAAAAATCACACAAATCACAATTCAAAACTGTGATTTTTATGATTCATGAAACCGAGGGTGTTCATGACTGAACAAGCGTAGAGCGCGTTCCACGCACCCCTTTTCCACGCACCTAAAATCTTCTACAGCCGCTAAAACACCTCATTGTCCTGACTAAATTGAGGCAGTTAACCAATTTTCCAGAGAGAGTCCGGAGATTCGTTTGAAATGTTTGGTGTTATTGGTGACAAGTGTCAAGCTGTGGGTTGCAGCAACACCTGCAATCAGCAAATCGACATCACCAATAGGCTGACCTTGATGTCGAAGTTCAGCTTTGAATTTTCCAAAACAATCCATCACCCTATCATCCAAAGAAAGCACTTCTGGTCCCGGTGTTGCGAATAATGCCTGAATCCGTTCCAAGTTAGCTTCAACTTGGCTTGAGTTATAGGCTCCGAAATACAGTTCTCCTTTTGTCACGGCAGCAACTGCAATGGCTTCTACGCCAACTTGGGCAACCATATCTCTGACTCGTCGCTCTCCATTCAGAAGATAAACGCAGGTATCGGTGTCTAACAAATAGCATAACGTCCGTTTGTTCATACATTTTCCTAAAAAAGTTGCACTCTTCCCTCAGCACTTGTCCTTGAAGCGTAAATTTCACTAATGATTTCTTCCGGACTACGCGTATCTTCCCATCCTTTGCATTTATCCAGAAATACTTGTGTTGGAGTTTTCTGAGCATAACTTTCCCATTTTTCAGTATTCGACTCAGTTTCTATATGGTCGGCTTCATCATCCAAAAATGTAATAATCACTCGGACATTTGGCAGGGCGTGGACATTTTCTAAGGGTTTGATTTCTTTGCCAGTATAAATACCTCGAATTGAAAGCATATTGTATTTCTCCCTGTGGAACGATCTTTCGGTTTTTATGGTTAAACAGTCGTTTGCAATCCTCCTAAGAGGCTCTGTATGCGCGTTTTTAAGTCATTCGCAACGATACTTATTGCCGGAGCAGGTTTGCAACCCGCTCCGTAACGTTTTAGAGCCGCTTAGAAAACGTTTCGGACGGGGTTCGCAACCTCGTCCTGCAAAAGGAACACCGACGTTGGCGTGGATAGCCAGTGCCAAATTTTTGAACTGTGATTCTTATGATTTGTGTGATTTTTATGAGGCGGTGAGGAATAGCTCACCAATCACATCAATCAAACAAATCACATAAATCACAGTTCAAATCAAATTTGTGAACTGTGATTCTTATGATTTGTGTGATTTTTATGAGGCGGTGGAGAATAGCTCACCAATCACATCAATCAAAAAAATCACATAAATCACAGTTCAAATTCTTCCGCTAGGGGGACCAAAAGCGAGCGAGTTTAGCCAGTTGAATCCGTCATATTACGGATTAGCGCAGGCACCTCCTCGGCGCGACGACAACCAATGATCGCGATCAACTTCCGTTCCATCCGCCTTTTTTGACACGAATATGTGTTTATATTCTTCTGGTATTTCCCCGGTTGCATAAAATTGGCCCTTATCTATCCTCGAGCCTTCAATTTCCTCGAAACGCCACGTTAGTTTGCCGTCCGTTACTTCGGTGTAACCTCTGCCGCCCATATTGCGGTAAGTAACTATGGTGTTACCCCCGTCCTTAAACTGTTCAAAAAAAGACTGCGTAAAGCGCTCTCCGGTTCCATGTTCCGCCCTACTCCAGTCTAAATAAACTTCCTTAACGTCTCCCCTATAATTATCGTTTAAAAATTTAGCGAGTTGTTTTCCTAGAGCCTCGGCTTTAATAATGATCTTCTGCGTACCATCTTCCGAAGGAAAAAAGATTTCCTCGCCGTTAACAACCCCCCCCTCCCCGGTTTCTTCTATCAAGCCGTGGGCTCGAATAATAATACGACCGCTGCCTTGAAAATATTGATGGGATTTTAGCATTGCTCGGTTGATTTTCATCCCAATCTGCATCTTTCCGTTTAGAGTGCGCGACTCACCGGCTCGGAATTTACTACTACGAACAATAGGGGTATCTAACTGTGTTATATTCATAGGAACAATGTCGGCGCCTACACTATTCGCATTTATAAACTGCGCGGCTGGCAGGTCGGAGGGCTCAAGAAAAAACAAGCTAGAATCACTACTCTCAACCATACCCCCTCCAAACATGAACCATTTGCCCCCATACGCATTAGAAAGTGTTATCACACCTACTACAAATAACAGCCGGATAAACACTTGTTTGTTACCCATCAACTTTCCCCTTTTTAATTGGCTGCAACCAGCAGCAATACAGTCGAACCAATAACTATTTCAGAATATGCTGGAATAACTGCCGAAAAATTTGATAAAATCCCCTGCGCTTGCTAGCCAAGCATAAACCAAATTAATTGTACACTCAACCAAATTATGGGAGACACAATGTCATCTATACCAATAGAACTATGGATCGCGCTGCTCTGTGCGATAGGAGCCCTAATATACGGAATTATCTCGATAAAATGGGTACTAGGCAAACCCGCAGGCAGTGAACGCATGCAAGAAATTGCCACAGCCATTCAACAAGGCGCCAATGCCTATTTGAATCGCCAATACAGCACAATTTTAATCGTCGGCGTTATCATTGGAGTCGTCATTGGGTTTTTTCTCGATTGGAATACCGCGATTGGATTTGCCATCGGAGCCCTATGTTCGGCAGCAGCAGGCTACATCGGCATGCACATATCGGTACGCGCCAACGTCCGCACCACACAAGCAGCGCATGAAGGATTAAATAATGCTTTAGCAGTCGCCTTTCGCAGTGGCGCGATCACTGGCTTATTGGTAGTTGGACTAGGCTTGCTCGGCGTGGCAGGCTACTACGCAGTACTACAAAGTATGTTGCCAGAGGGAGAAACCATGGTCAATCTCGCCCCACTGGTTGGACTTGGATTTGGTGGCTCACTAATATCAATTTTCGCACGTTTGGGCGGCGGCATTTTCACCAAGGGCGCAGATGTTGGTGCCGACTTAGTGGGAAAAGTAGAAGCAGGCATACCTGAAGATGATCCCCGTAATCCTGCCGTGATTGCCGATAATGTGGGAGATAACGTTGGCGACTGCGCTGGCATGGCAGCCGACTTGTTTGAAACTTATGCGGTGACCATTATCGCTACCATGCTACTTGGTGGCTTAGTGTTTTCGGGTGAAACCGCCAATAACGCGATTTTATATCCCTTAGTCTTGGGCGGAGTCTCTATTATAGCCTCAATCGTCGGCACCTATTTTGTGAAAGCTACAGAAGGTGGCAAAATTATGAACGCCCTATACAAGGGCTTAATTGTTGCTGCTGGCATCGCTGCCATCGCCTTTTTACCAGTGACATTCTGGATAATGGGTGACAATGGCATGTATTCGGCGATCAGCATTTACGGTGCCGCCATGATTGGACTAGTGTTGACCGCATTATTGGTAGTAATGACTGAATACTACACTGCGACTGAATTTAGCCCGGTAAGAAAAATTGCTGAGGCGTCCACGACTGGACATGGCACCAATGTAATTGCCGGATTGGCGGTATCCATGGAAGCCACCGCTTTACCCGTGCTAGCCGTTTGTGCCAGCATTGGGGGTGCCTATTATCTTGCCGGACTATATGGTATAGCAATTGCGGCTACCAGCATGTTATCCATGACGGGCATTATTGTAGCTTTAGACGCTTATGGTCCAGTGACGGATAATGCCGGTGGTATTGCCGAAATGGCTGAATTAGATGACAAAATTCGCAATATTACTGATCCATTGGATGCGGTGGGTAATACGACTAAAGCTGTGACCAAAGGATATGCGATTGGCTCAGCCGGACTAGCTGCCTTAGTACTATTTGCTGATTTCCAACACGAACTGGTAAAACATACCGGCGAATCAATCAGTTTTGATTTGTCTGAGCCAATGGTAATTATCGGACTATTTATAGGCGGCATGATACCCTACTTATTTGGCGCGATGGCGATGAAAGCGGTTGGTCGTGCAGCGGGCAGCGTAGTGATTGAAGTGCGTCGCCAATTTAAGGAAATTCCCGGTATCATGGAAAAAACCGCAAAACCTGATTATTCTAAAGCGGTAGACATGCTGACAAAATCGGCGATTAAAGAAATGATTGTACCTTCTTTGTTGCCAGTTTTAGTGCCGATTTTAGTAGGAGTTATATTAGGACCACAAGCCTTGGGCGGATTATTGCTGGGTACCATCATTACGGGTTTATTTCTGGCGATTTCCATGACAGCCGGTGGTGGTGCCTGGGATAATGCCAAGAAATATATCGAAGATGGCAATCATGGCGGTAAAGGCTCCGAGGCGCATAAAGCTGCCGTGACGGGCGATACTGTTGGCGATCCGTATAAAGATACGGCAGGACCAGCAGTTAATCCGTTGATTAAGATCATTAATATTGTTGCCTTGTTGATTGTGCCATTGTTATAGACGCTATTGCATTTGTATCCATACCACTTTTTTTGACTCCAAGTGCTGGACGGGGTTTACAACCCCGTCCGTAACGTTTTTTCTTTGAACCGAAAAAAACCTTACGAAGCAGGTTGCAAACCTGCTCCAGCAAAGGAGGAATCTTGGAGTGACTAAAGATTTCTCCCGCTGGTCGAAATGACATAAAAGTTTAATTTGTGGCCTAGTTAAGTATAGGCAGCGTGGTAGGCGATAAATCGCCTACTACGAACAGAGCGTCAATGTCACTACCGTTCGTAGTAGGCGATTGATCGCCTTACCTCGACGCTCCGCGTCGAAGATTATGAACACACCCACCAAAATAAAATCCTCGGATGACAATCTATTTTTGCCAAATAGTTGCGACGTGTACACCGTCTTTTTAGGCGTTCTCGTGACTGAATTACTAGCCTTCGTTTTCGTGTTAGTCCCGCTAACGGATTGGAACTATACAAAACTGGTCACCGACTTAGCAATGGTATCATTATTTATGCAGTGGGTGACTTTGGGCACTATGGGAGCATTATGTCTGATACGCCGTTGGTTATCTAACAACACTGCCGCCGCCTTCATAAGTTATCTGCTCATATTAATAATCACATGGCTTGTCAGTGAAATCGCTTGGCGGCTAAACTTATCCTCATCGAGCCATTACCTATTATTTTTAGGGCGCAATCTTGGAATTAGTACAATTATCACTGCCATAGCTCTGCGCTATTTTTATGTTCAATTTCAATGGAAACAAGAAACCAAGGCTAATGCCAACAGCCGTGCCCAAGCTTTACAAGCCCGAATTCGTCCACATTTTCTATTTAACAGCATGAACACCATCGCCAGTTTAATCCGTTTTCAACCAGAAAAAGCGGAATATGTGGTAGAAGAATTTTCAGAATTATTTCGTGCCAGTTTAGCAGATGCGAAAACTTTCGTGACTTTTAAACAAGAACTGACTTTATGTAAACAATATTTAGATATTGAAACACTACGCCTTGGTGGACGTTTGCAACTGGATTGGAAAATCTACAACATACCTGAAGATGCATTAGTGCCTTTGCTCAGCCTTCAACCATTATTGGAAAATGCCATTTATCATGGCATACAACCTTTAGAAGAAGGGGGAACGGTAACAATCACTGGATTGTTTGACGGTAAACAAATTAAATTAATCGTCGAAAATCCTTTAGCTGTAATAAGCCAACATCGGGGTAATAGCATAGCCCAAAACAATCTCCAACAACGCTTACAGGTTTTTTATGGTACACAGGCAAAATTGAGCGTACAGAGAAATACTGACACTTACCGCGTAATCATGTCTTTTCCTTACAAGGATGAATATGATGAAAATACTTATCGCCGATGATGAACCCTTAGCGCGAATTCGTTTACAAGCTTTAGTAGAAGAATTAGGCTTGGGCGAAGTTGTCGCTGAAGCCTACAATGGTAAAGAAGTTTTAAGTGCAGTTCATGCTTACCAACCTGAGATTATTTTATTAGACATTCGTATGCCTGGAATGGACGGTATGCGAACCGCTGAAAAACTCGGATCATTACATCCCCTGCCTGCCATTATTTTTACTACGGCTTATGACGATCACGCTGTAGAAGCCTTTGAGCGTAATGCGGTAGACTATTTGATGAAACCAATTCGTAAAGATCGCCTAGAGCAGGCGCTTAAGCGTGCTCACACTTTTATACAAAATCAATCTCCCACTCCCCCACCAGAGCAAGTTCCCAAGGCTCGAACTCATATTCCTTACTTTTTACATGGCGAGACGCGCTTGGTGCCTGTCAATCAAATTTATTATTTTACGACAGATCAAAAATATGTGGTTTTGCGTTGGACGGAGGGACAAGTTTTAATTAATGAGACTTTAAGAGATTTAGAACAAGAATTTGCGGGGCAATTTTTACGCATCCATCGCAGCACGCTGATAGCGCTGGTACAGCTCGCTGGTTTGTTCAGAAAAGATGAGCGTGCTTATGTTCGACTTAAAGACGTTGAAGAGCCATTGGAAGTGAGTCGACGGCATTTACAGACCATTAAAACAATCATAACTGATATGCGTATTCCTTCTTCGTAGTAGTCTACTACGAACGCTTGAAATTTCTATTTAATCGTAACCTGAAGAGGTATTTATGATGGAAACCTTAAAACAAGCAGCAATCACCGCGATTTCACAATTGCCCAATACGGCTAATATTGACGACATCATCGTTGTTTTATACCAAATTAGGCAAGAAAAAGAAGCTGTTAATAAAACAGAAGCCAAACCAGTTTCATGCTATGACTTAGCAAAAAATTATATTGGCTGTATAGAAGGGCCACAAGACCTTTCCACCAACAAAGCCTACATGGAAGGTTTTGGTTTATGAAAGAACCAGTCATACTTGATACTGGTCCTTTAATCGCATTACTCAATTGTCGTGATGTTTATCACGATTGGGTAACACATCGAATCAAAAGTATCAATCCCCCATTGTTGACCTGTGAAGCGGTTATTACTGAGGCTTGCTTTTTATCATGTCGGGATATAGGTGGGACAAATGCAGTCATTGATTTGGCGCTAAACGGTTTTATGAGAGTACCCTTTCACTTTGATGATGAGATGGATACGATTAAAAATCTCATGTTGAAGTATGCCGACGTACCTATGTCCTTCGCCGATGCCTGTTTAGTAAGAATGGCGGAACACTATCCCAATAGTGCTGTGTTGACATTGGATAGCGATTTTCGGATTTATCGTAAAAATAGAAATAAAGTCATAACAGTGATTACGCCAGAATATCTTCACTAATTTTATGTTATGGCAAGATGACTCCCATAGAATGAATGGGTTAAAATTACTTACCGCGATCAAAACCGCAATTCCATTTGATGGTTCCTACGCCTGTGCACACGCTCTTATACACCACACAAACAAGTTTTTTAAGGACTCCAAGACTTATCTTGGGCGCCTCCTCCAAAATCAATTTGTGTATAACGATGAGCGCCGGCGCGTGGTAACGAGAAAATGGCCCATATTCTCGACACCTTTCGGTGCCGTCCCAAGGAGCTTGATGTAGAGGTGAGCACAAATGAAAAAAAACATAAAAAACAATAATATCAATGAAAAAACACTGTATTTGATGACTTTGAAAAAAGCATTAGCCTCCTACGATGAAACTATCAATATTATGAATAGCTTATCTTTGGATGACGACAATCGTCAAAGCTTAGCTTGTACTTATATAAACTGCGGAGAAGTCTTGCAAACTTTAGGAAAATTGGAGGCTGATGCCTTGGAAAAAGCCTTGCAATCTTATGAAAAAGCGATTCGTTTGGCAAGTGCCTTACCTTCTGATGTTGCTGAAAATCGCAAAATATTGGCTGATGCTTATATGAAGCGCGGTAATGTGCTACGTGTCATCGGAACACTGGCACTCGAAAGTTCGGAAGAATTAGCAGAGCGGCGGGAGCGTTATTCTGAATTGGCTTTACTGTTACGAGAACGCTTAAAAAATGGAGACGCTGAATATGATGAGCGTGTTGGTAGTTTATTGGAAAATCCATTATGATGACGCTGTTGTTATTAGATACCAATATTCTTGGACAACTTTGTCATCCTAAAAGAAAAGTGAGTCAATCACCCCTAAGTCCCGAAGGGCTTAGGGGTGATTGACTTCTGTTAAATGCGCCCACTCCATCCTACTCATTCAAACATTAAGGTGGGCAACAAAAAGACGTTGCCCACCCTACCTGGCTTTGTAATGTTCACTTCTGTGAATTGGATTAGATTGATATTGATTTTATCAAATGAAAGAAATATGTTAAATATGACTGGTGCCCACTCCATCCTACTCATTCAAACATTAAGGTGGGCAACAAAAAGATGTTGCCCACCCTACCTGGCTACCTGGCTTTAAAAGATTTAGAACAAGAATTTGCGGGACAATTTTTACGCATTCATCGCAGCACACTGGTAGCGATGATGCAACTTGCCGCTGTTTTTAGAAAAGATGAGCGTACTTATGTTCTACTTAAAAACGTTGAAGAGCCATTGGAAGTGAGTCGGCGGCATTTACAAGACGTTAAAACAATCATAAATGATATGCGCCTTCCTTCTCAGTGAACGGCGAGCACTTGCTGCCTTTGGTGCTTGCAATACCATAGATCCGTTTTCATTACTAAGTACATTCACCAAGAATTTTCACAAAACTACAAGGATTGTTTATAGGACAGTATAAATCGAAACCAATTGATTATTAATGTGTTTTTTGTTTATTGGTATCCTTTAGGATAAATAATCCGTGTAATTCCTTTAAAATATCTGATGTCAGGAGTCCAAACTTTAGTTTGGGCGGTTCTTCGAAAATCTTGGACTCCTATTAAGTAAGTTTGGAGACAGTCCAAGGTTTTTTTTGCAACCGTTCGGTCAGGCATTCCCAACCGGAGGTTGGGAACGAGAAAACTCATTTTAGCCATTATGAATATGATTGTAGAACAACAAGACGCAGAGGTAAAAAAGCACATTTATTTACAGCGTATCAATCAACTGTACGCCAATATTAGAAATTGGTTACAAGATGAGCCATTGATTTTGGAAAATGGCGAAATTGAGGTCATTGAAGCATTAGGGAAATACAAAGCACCTCAACTCACTATAAAAACTCAAGAAGGTGAACAGTTAGCAGAATTTAAACCCGCCGGCGCATCGGTTTTGTTAGCAGAGGGGACGATAGATGTAGAGGGTTGGTTGGATCGAGGCTATGTCGTTTATATGTTGGCAAGCAATCCCCAAACCTTCTACAACATTGAGGTTGATGGTTGGTATTGGCAAGAACAACGCCTCAATACTGAACCGCATTTTCTTAATAAAACTTGGTTACTTCAACTGGTTACTTGGGTGAGTGATCATGAATTCTAATCCTCTACCGCCTATATGGCAGGCTTATAAAACGGCTCAAGACAGTTTTAGAATCGCAAAAAGGGCCATAAAAACAGATCATCCACCCGCAAGACAAAGATTGCTTCAACGTACCGAGATGGAGACGCACAGTATCACGGAAGCAGAATGCCTTCTGGAGAAAAGTAATAAAGAATCTGATGCTTTATTTGTACTGGCATTATGGGCGACATTTGAGCGATTTATCAGGGATGATTTACAGAAAAGAGGTCAAATTTTATGCCATACCAATCCGCCCGATTTGGGCACATCTATTTATGAACATTTTGAAAAAGAAGTGGAATTTTGGAAACCGCTGGAAATTCTCGACTTTCTGAAAAAGCGTTTATTTAAAAATCAGCCGGATTTAATTGGACATGCTAAACAAGTTTTGGCTTATAGGGATTGGGTTGCACATGGTAAAAATCCGAAGAATTTGCCGTCAGCAACACAACATCCTAAAGATGCTTTTAAAACGCTTAATGAAATCGTGGAAACTTTGTTACGCTATCCACCATCATCAGCATAAATAAGACGCTTTTTCTGGCTCCCAGGCGCCGGCGTGGGAACCAGGAACAAGCTTTGTACATACTCACGGCTTAAATTGTTGTGTTGTAATTGCCCGAACTTGAGCCAAATCGTGCTATTATCACACGCTTTCTGAAAACTAGACTAACTAAAATAATTACTATGATTATCTACCCTGAAATCGATCCTGTGCTTTTCCAAATTGGACCATTAAAATTATATTGGTACGGCACCATGTACCTGATTGGATTTCTTATCGCCTGGTGGCTAGGCTCACGACGGGCACGGGCTGAAACAGCCGTTATTACTCCAGAACAAATGAGCGATGTTATTTTTTATGGCGTACTCGGTGTTATAGTAGGTGGACGGATAGGCTATGTCGTATTTTACGGTTTACCTACATTTCTGGATGCACCATTAAACATTTTTAAAATCTGGCAAGGCGGCATGTCGTTTCACGGCGGACTAATAGGCGTTTTAATCGCCGCCTGGTTGTATGCACGTAAAATTAAACGAGGTTTTTTTGAAGTAACTGACTTTATTGCACCATTGGTCCCACTTGCATTAGGCGCTGGGCGGATTGGCAATTTTATCAACGGCGAATTATGGGGGCGCCCCACCGATTTACCTTGGGGAATGGTGTTTCCCCATGTTGACCATATTGTACGCCATCCTTCGCAACTATATCAGGCTGCCCTTGAAGGACTGGTTTTATTTATTATATTATGGCTTTTTTCTAAACGCCCACGCCCAACGATGGCAGTATCGGGATTATTTTTAATCGGATATGGCACCATTCGATTTTTTGCAGAATTTCTCCGCACACCCGATTTGCACTTAGGTTTTGTCGCTTTTGAATGGATGACTATGGGACAATTGTTAACTTTACCTATGCCGGTAGCAGGAATTATATTGATGGGCTTGGCTTATTCGCGCTCGCTGAAAAAAAACTAAATCGTGGTAGCAACTGATGTTATCATTCTTATTTGCTCGCCTACTTAGCACATTCACCGTTGTCTTAGGCGTTGTCACCCTAGTATTTTTACTCATTCACCTCGTCCCAGGCGATCCCGTCCAAGCCATGCTTGGCGAAACTGCAACGCCAACTGATTTAGAAGCGTTGCGAAATGCACTGGGACTAGACAAACCTTTATGGACACAATGGTGGCTTTATATAACAAATCTGTTACAAGCGGATTTAGGCAATTCCTTATATTCCAAGGAACCAATTATCGATATACTACTAGAACGCTTTCCCGCGACTTTAGAATTGGCGATTGCTGGCTTATTCGTAGCCGTATTACTCGCGCTACCACTGGGAAGTCTCGCCGCACTGCGTAAAGACACTATTTACGACAACAGTGCCATGATGTTTTCTCTACTCGGCGTATCCATCCCTAATTTTTGGCTAGGACCCATGTTAATACTCCTATTTTCCCTCACGCTAGGCTGGCTACCAGTTAGTGGGCGAGAAGGCAACTTATCACTCATCCTACCCGCACTCACTTTAGGTACCGCCCTGGCAGCGATTCTAGCCCGTATGGTACGCTCAACCTTACTCGAAGTGCTCAACGAAGACTACATCCGCACCGCCCGTGCCAAAGGATTAACTGAATCAGCCATCGTCATTCATCACGCACTACGCAACGCTTCTCTACCCATCATAACAATATTAGGATTACAATTAGGAACCCTATTAGGCGGTGCCGTGATTACAGAAATCATCTTTGCCTGGCCAGGAATTGGACAATTAACCATTGAATCCATAGAACGGCGCGACTATCCTTTGGTACAAGCTTGTATATTATTGATTAGCTTAAGTTATGTATTGATTAATACTTTGACAGATTTACTGTATGCTTGGCTAGATCCACGGGTGCGTTACAGTGCTTAAATATCTTATACCTTCAATTATATTAATAATCTGGCTTTTATTAGCGATATTAGGTCCTTGGCTCCCCTTAGAGCCAAACTATATTATCTTGCCAAATATTCTACAACCGCCATCCCTATCAGAATGGCTAGGCTACGATGACTTGGGTCGTCCCATTTTAGATCGCTTAATCATGGGCGCAAGTACTTCATTTTTCGTAGCATTTTGGGTTATATTTGTATCAGTAACGCTAGGAACACTGATTGGCACAATCAGCGGCTGGCTAGGAGGCTATATTGACTTGATTATTGTACGAATAATGGATGTTTTTTTAGCCTTTCCAGGAATTTTACTCGCCATCGCCTTATCAGGCATATTAGGACCAGGCATTGAAAATGTCGTTTTTGCCCTCTCAATTGTAGGATGGGTAGGCTTTGCCCGACTAGCGCGGGCACAAACTTTATCATTAAAACGCCGAGAACATGTCCTAGCGGCTATCGCCTTAGGTGCAAGAACCGGGCGTATTTTGCGCTACCACGTTATACCCCTACTACTCGCCCCATTAATCATTGAAGCCACCTTTGGCATTGCCGGCATTGTGATTGCCGAAGCCGGACTATCATTTCTAGGATTAGGCGTACAACCGCCAGCCGCCTCATGGGGCAGCATGATACGTGACGGCACACGCTATATGCTGGTTGCCCCGCACATGGTTTTAGCACCGGGATTGGCTCTATTATTGGTAGTATTATCAGTCAATATTTTAGGGGACAAATTACGGGATCACTTGGACGTTAAAAGTCATGAAAGATAACAAATATACGCGATGTGCAACTTTTAAAAAATGTTAGTTATAAAATGATGGAATCCAAAGCTTTAGCTTTGGGCATGTCCAAAGCGAGGAGCGTTATCGACTCCTTTAGGGACTACCAAAAGTTGCACATCGCGTAAATATCTATGCTAACACGTTTATATATTGACAATTTTAAGGCGTTTGTAAATTTTGAATTAGCTAGCAAACCATTAAATCTATTACTGGGTGCCAATGGTAGCGGCAAATCGTCAACTTTTGAAATTTTACGTTTGCTCCAAAAATTTATTGGGGGCAGTGCCGCCTCCGAATTATTCCCACTCAATACCTTATTAAATTGTTCTTGTGAGGATGATTTGACTTTCTGCCGACTGTTTTGTTTACCCTCACTTCAAGTCGGATGTACAGAACTGCAGCGTCTTTAGAATGAATATTTACAATACTTGGCATCTTAAACAAGCAACACGCCATCTAAAAGCAGGCGGCATTATCGCCTATCCCACCGAAGCCGTGATGGGACTAGGCTGTGATCCACTGAATGACAAGGCTGTAGCGCGCTTGTTAGCACTCAAACAACGCCCTTGGCAAAAAGGCCTAATTCTAATTGCCGCTGACTATGCACAACTTGAACCCTTTCTTGAGCCCTTAACACCAAACCTAGAAAAAAGAATATTTGCAGTATGGCCAGGACCAGTAACCTGGCTATTACCGGCGAAACCAACCGTGCCGCACTGCCTGCGTGGACAATCCAACAAACTCGCCGTGCGAGTTACGGCACATCCCCAAACAATCGCCCTATGTCAACACTGGGGAGGAGCCCTAGTCTCTACCAGCGCCAATATCAGCGGCCAACCAGCACCTAAAACCGCCTTAAAAGTGCGACGTAGCTTTGCACAATCAATTGACTACATTTTACCAGGTGCAGTCGGCGGACGACAAAATCCTAGCGAAATACGCGACGCTATTACTAATACGGTATTGCGTGTTTAGGGTTGATATATAGTATACAAAACTCTACATTAACCCACATAAAACACAAAAAACTCATGAGCCCAAAACAAGCCTCCAAACACTTCTCAGTACACGTAGGCACACCAAGAGAACGGGCAAACAACGGAAAAATAAAAACTGAACCAACCAAAAACGGA
>Ga0209780_1001023_pt1 | contig 17346 bp, 10 predicted proteins | sample WorMetexBAHAMAS2_FD_187384 | JGI IMG/M metagenome (GOLD analysis project Ga0209780, IMG submission 187384) | Marine gutless worms symbiont microbial communities from Max Planck institute for Marine Microbiology, Germany - Inanidrilus exumae... | ecosystem: Host-associated > Annelida > Digestive...
CCGGTATGTTATATAACTGCGAGGTGGAAATTCTGTAGGCTAGCAGACGCTAAAATTCAAGACTTCATGCGCAGTACTTGCCTATCTATCGTCTAATTTGTTAAACGAAGTAGGGTTGTCTCTTTTTCGGTATTTTGAAGTAGGCCTACGTGTGTGCGATATCGTCGTTAAAAAGTTCACGTTCGCTATCTCATCTCCTGATGAGTTCTTGTAATTTTTACCCGCGCGGCGCTAGCGATGCGCGTGTGTCTGTCTGTTTGTCTCTCTGTGTGTGTGTGTGTGTGTGTCGATCAGACGCCAGTATTGTATCAACACGGCTAAACGTAGGATCACGCAAACAACACCACGTGATAGCCCAGGGACTCTAGTTTTCTTATGCAAACAGTCGTTGGTGGGCGACCCCCATTCCCATTCCCACTGATATTTGCGCTCAAAATGACCCACCTCTATTCTAACATCACGATTTCGCGCAAACCTTCCTCTCCCTGGGCAAGCGCACTGGACCGCTATATCATGTATGGTCTCAGCGCTGGGGTCCAGGGTAATATCCGATATCAATATCCGCTCATAGCGCCTCAACCGTCAGAGCTGGAGAAAAAAGATTAATTAGCACGTGCTTTCCAACGAGCCATAGATAAACCGTATACGTTACCCCTAAGTCCCCCGATTGAAAGGGTGGCAAAAACGCGATTTTGCTGTTTTTGCCAGTAAAATCCAACTTCTGTCGAGATGTCAAGATTTAGGTGACGCCAATCGCAACAAGTAGCTGAGCTGTCGCTGACAAACCCGCGCGTCGCGCTGCATCACGACTAAGGGCAAAATTTTAAAACAATCACGTGACCATAACCACGCCCTTTTTGGTGATATGTCATCCTGTTTCATAGAATTTATATTGCCTACTCGTGTACAAAATATGACGACTTTAGGTTCAGCCGTTCCAGTGATATGATTGGAGCCCCAAAATTTTGTAATGGGTCACATGACCTGACCACGCCCCAATCAGAGACAGTTTGTCGTTTGTAGGCTGTGACTTGCACATTCAACCTTTGCATCAAATTTGTAGTCTTTGCGATCGCCAATTACGAAGATGCATAAGGCAATGCGAAATGTAGAAATTGAGGTCGTTTACCGTGCTTAGGGGTCACCCAAGGTCATCGGCAAGACGGCAACATAACCATTCGATAGAACGCATACGACTTCCTATTCAAATTTAATAGAAACTATGAGGCTATCTCGTACCGGTTTTCGAGATATTATCGCGTATTTTCCAAAAAAATGAAAGAGGTCACGTGACAGCGACCACGCCCCATTTAGGGACAATTTGTCGTCAGAGAGGAGGCGGTCCTGGTCTGTGCTGGCAGACTGTTCCATGCCCGAGCTGCAGCCACAGGAAACGCACGGTTGCCGAGAGTTGCCTGTTGTATGGTAATCGGTAGCTGCAGTAAATGAACACAGGCTTTATGACTGCTTGTGTTTCTGCTTAGGGCTGGAAAAACCTAGGTTTTTGACAAACGTTTTTAGGTTTTTAGGTTATTTAGGTTTTTAAGGTTTTAGGTCAGTAGGTTTTCTTTGTATGAAGACCGGACACGAAAGTGCGACCCAAAAGCAGATGAAAAACATCCCATACACGACGCACCCTACTCCTTTTCGCGGACTACAGCATGAACAACTACTAGCATTAGCGTGAGACTGTAAGTATAAGGCAACAATAAACCGCTGTTAATTGTCTACTATAAATGTTTTTATTGACAGGGCAGTTTGTTTAGATTTCAAGCTATGCGATTGGTGTATCCATTCCAGTGAGTGACTGGCATTGAGCGAAGAAGAACACTGATTATCACGTGAAAAATTTAATAAGATGAAGTTGATGAATCTCAAAAATCACAATGAAAATATGAATCTAAAGTTTATTTAATAAATTAGCAATAAAAATAAAAACCTAAAAACCTAAATTGAACTTCTGAGGTTGTTCGGTTTTTTCAAAGCCTAAAAATCCTAGGTTTTTAAAAACCCAATTCTACAGCCCACTTAATTCTGCTCTTCACTCAAGTTAATCAAAACTAAATTCGAAAAAGACAGTTTTAAAGAATGCTGAAGTATTGAATCCAGAAAAATGACAATTTTGGGAAAGATTCAAAATTCCCGAGAATTCCCGCCGAGAATCTCAAGATGGTGGATTCCTTGTGGCCTGAAACTACAGCCACCGTACAATGCATTCACTGACAGACGTAAAGAACTAAAATCGGGAGCCGTGAAGTTTGGTTATTGTGATACTAGGCGTTTTATGACGAAAGCCTGTGCTTACTCTTGCCAGTCGTGTCCGTGACTGAGAGTGAGAGATTGCTGGCGTCGGTGAATTGGGTGAACTATAATGCTGCTTATTTATTGCCGGTCGCACCTGCCTCTTTTAAAGTGTCTATGCTTGTATTGTTTTGTAAACAAAAACAGTGCAGACGTTTTGCTATTTTTTCGTGTTGAAATGTATTGTAACACACAGTGCAGTTTCGAGGAATTCGATTCGATCGCTAAATGCATAACGTACGCCAAACGCTGGCGGGATCTGGCTTAGTATACGACACGAAATCAAAAACAGAACGTTTTCAACACAGTTGAAGCTGATTAGCCTTCAGATGGCACGTTTAATAGGTCTGCAATAAAGTCGAGTTCATCTTGCGAAGATGAATTGGACAGCAGTCCGAAAACGTCTGCAACGGCAGTCATTCGACTTGCTTGCAAAGCGACATGGTTTGCTCATTATTTTCGTGGCAATTGTAGTTGTGTTTGTGGCACTGGTTAACTTTGGCGAATCTCTTGCTGCATGGAGCACAGAAAAATATGCGGCAGTTGTGAACTCCTTCAGCGACAATGTGGTTGGACAGTCATTTCGTGGCAGACTCTGCCTTCCAATCCCAATAGATATTGTTTATACATGGGTTAATGGATCCGATCCACGCCTGTTGAAAGAGCTTCACAGTTACAAAGAGACAATGTTGAGTGATGTGAAAACTGTACAGAATACCACTGACGTGGCAGAATGCAAATATGATAACTGTGTATTTGCAAATGGTATTGTTATTGAGCCACCTGTCCCATCATCAATCTCGCTGAAACATTTGGGTTTGCTGTACCCTGCATTTAAGAATGCAAAGTCAATGATCAGAAACGTTGATCCAATAAGTGGTCACAATGTTTCATTGATTCTGTTTGGATCAGCAGAAGTAGCAGAAGCTTCTCTAAAACAGACAGTTGTTATCCATCAAAAGACTGCCTTTATTCGTCGTCTTTTCTACACAACAGAGAAGGGACTGCAAACTGCTGTGCCAGCCAGCACCGTTGCAGTTATGATCGGATTTCCAGATGAACTTACTAATGAGCAGTTGTTGGAAGCATTTCCACAAGAACATCGTAGTGGAATAGTGCAGCTGACCGTGCACAAAGATAGAGGGATTGCAGTACTAACCACATCGGATAATGCAGCATGTAATTTGATTCTACGTTCAAGTAATTTGACCATTTTGGGTAAATCGCCAACATTAAGGGAAGCCAGTTTTGTGTGGGATCTAACAGACTATGGACACAATGAAGATATCTCAGCTAGTCGATTTGAAGACAATGATGAACTACGGTATTCATTGCGTTCAGTTGAAAAACATGCTCCATGGGTTCGGCATATTTTTATTGTAACAAATGGACAGATTCCATCCTGGCTTAACTTAGACGATGAACGAGTAACAGTTGTGTCACATGCTGACATTTTTGTGAATAAAAGTCATTTGCCAACATTTTCCTCACCAGCCATCGAGAGCCATTTACACCGTATTCCTGGTATATCTGAGTGGTTTATCTACATGAATGATGATGTTCTATTTGGTCGTGATGTATGGCCAGATGATTTTGTGTCAGCATCTGGTGCACAGAAAGTCTATTTAACGTGGCCAGTTCCAAATTGTAATGATGGTTGTCCTGCCTCATGGATTTCAGATGGTTATTGTGATCGTGCATGCAACAATTCACAGTGTGATTGGGATGGTGGAGATTGCCAGGGAAGTGCTGCTCGTGCCCAGTACCCATTTTATGGGCTCTCTGGTGGTGGACACAGTGCTCATTTGGCACGTTCTAGTGATCTGTACTGTAATCCAGGTTGTGCAAATAATTGGATAGCCGATCGATACTGTGATCAGTCGTGCAATGTTCGTGCGTGTGGTTTTGATGCTGCTGACTGTGGAACGGCCAGTTTTTCTAAATTGCATGGTATAGATTTACACGAAGACATAAAGCATTATTATGCAAAAGGCACTGATGTCGTCTATCTTAACCTGTCATCTCTGATAGGTGGTGAGTCAGGTTCAATTCTGAGTGGGTCATACTCGCAAGACTCTGTTGTACGAAGTGCTTCAGTGTCACACAAGTTTCTAGTTGTGACAGTTGTGCTGTACCATAATGAGACTGAGAAAATGCTGAATTTCAGCTTGTCTGTGAAGAATGCAGTTGGGGGGAATTTTACCTATAATTGTACAATAACAGTTGACACATTACATGTTAATGACAGCACTGTGAGTGATGTAAAACAACCAGAAGATACAACAAAAGCTACAGAACCAATAGAATTATTCACATTTGTATCATATGCTTCACGTAAATTCCCTATACCAAGACAGAATGAGCCTGATACCACCTTAGAGTTGATTATGCTGCCTGAAAATATTACAGAACATGATGTACCAATTCAAGCAAAGAACGAATACCAGTCTGCATTGGAGCAATTTGAAAATGGTGACTTGACGCAAGTAGGTTTTAGATTAATGTTGTCTGCACTTCTGAAGAAGTATGCACAACCAACAGAAAAAGTGAACCAGAGTAAGCCAATGGTGTCCAAGGAAAATTTACAGCTCAGTAGTCTGCCTCTTAGCAACAGCAGCATTCAGTTAACAGCATCGGTATACAGTACCAGCAACCACGTTAAAGACAGACATGGTTTGGAAAATTCTAAATTTGACGAAGTAGATAAGCTGCCTAGGCGGCGTTTAAATTATGTTGCTTCTGATGAAGCTACTGAAACTTTTCATACACAACTACAGCTTGCTGCTGATGAATATGCAGGATTTCTGCCTTGGGAGAAGTCAAGATTTTCAAAAATAAATTCTCAAATACAAAAAAATAAGAATGCATATGAAACAAACAGTCGTGCAGGACAGAGACGCCTGTTGGATACTTACGCTGACTCCTTGCGGCATGTCAGCAAAATTTACAACCAGGCATATGGCTACACACCACGACGTGTCCCAGGACATATGCCACATATGATAAATCGTAATATTGCAACTAGTATGCAAGAAAAATTTGCGAATGAATGGGATGCAACATCCTCACACCGAATGCGACATCCGGATGACATGCAGTTTGCCTTTTCTTATTTCTACTTCCTAATGAGCGAACCGTTAAATGCTACCATTGATGATTTATTTGCAGAAATAGATGTCGACAAGTCTGGGGTTCTGTCTGACCGAGAATTGCGCATTCTGGCAACACGAATATATGACCTACCGATTGACCTTCAGACACTGGAGGGTCTTGAAAGAGCTATAATAAACTGTTCTGAACAAAATGCATCTGTATCAACAGTTTATGCTGAGCTAACATCTAGTCAGCTGGAGTTGTACTATGACAAGCACATGCCACAAGTTACTTTGGAGCTTGTTAAAATGTGTCCAGTAGTTACTGATGCATTTAAGAAACAGATGAAGTCTCGGACGAAATATCAGTTTGAGGTTGTTGGTGAGGATGACATTCTTTTCAAGATGTTGACTGCCAATGTATCTCGAGTTGTCGCCATACTTGACAGCATAAGGCAGAAGCCACGGAAGTTTATTTGTCTAAATGACAACATAGATTATGAAAAAACGTCTGCAAAAACTGTCAAAGTTGTCCTGCACGACTTCTATGAGTCATTCTTTCCTAAGTCATCCCGTTTTGAACTGCCACCGCAATATCATAATCGGTTCCTTCATGTGGATGACTTGCATGCATGGTGGCATTACCGAACGTGGCTGCGGAGGTTTACCGTGGGTTGTCTATCAGTAGCTAGCATATTTGCTCTGGTGTCCTTCTACACTGATCGTGTACATTCCTTACGAAGACGATGGTCACGCCACTAGAGCAAATTGTTGTCTGGTGTTAAATGTTGGCAGCAAACTATCTGCTGGATTTACACAGAGTATGTGGATGATATATTTGTTTTCTCGCCTCATCTAATTAGTGCTTCTGTACTAACTGCAAAACTCAGAACTCACGACTTTTCACTCAGATGCTGTATTACTGCTTTACCACATTGTGACTCATGTTAACCCTGCTTTATGACTCTCTAAATCTTGTATTCATGGGGCTCAGCTCTGGGCTGTTGGGAGCCATAGCTCAGGAGAAATGAAGTTTTGCACTGCAGCAGTTGGACTGTGTTGCATGCATCATGTGCCATTTCACTGTCAGTCTGTTCTGTTATAATACACAAGAAATTATGCAGAGGGTCCACGCGTCATGCTATGACAGTTGAAATCTTTCTTTGTAACTGCTGCACAGCTGTACAAAAAATCACACCTGAAAAGGCTTACAGTAGGTGAGTGTCCTTGAAGGTCACTCAAGGTAATTGGCAGGGCCATTTCTAAGAATTTTCATATGGGTAGGCCAGTCAAAGGGCCAAACAAATTTTGGGTAGGCCAGCAGGAGTGGTGTACGTGGGGCAGAATTTCGTTTGGGTAGGCCAGGCATGAGTTTGGGTAGGCCACAGCCTACCCGGCCTAAAAGCTAGAACCGCCTCTGGTAATTGGAATTGCTGCTATTCAATAGGTCATGTATCACTTTCCTATTTGTGATCTGTAGTAACAATGACTCCATCTTGTACTGTTTCAGCAGAAGTACTAATTAGATTAGGCGTGGTTGGTAAATAAATTAGCTTTTGTTTTCCTAGTATGTAAGTAATATTTCTGCCCAGAGTTGTTAAAATTGGGCAATAATTGCTGAAGTTACAGCTACCCTTGTTGTAGACACAGCGTACATAATTATTTTAGGCCTAAATGCTGCACGTGCTTGGTTGGATTCCAAGATTTTGCATATTAAAATTGGAAAGTACTTGCTATGTGTAATTGTAGAAAGGTTAAGCATAATAGTTGAGGATTTGAATCGTTTTGCACATGAAAACTGCATGTTTTGTGTATTCTGCATTAACTTTAGTTAGTTTTCTATCTAGTCCAGTGACAGTAAATGTCACAATTCTGTTCATTAACTGGTTCTGTTTGTTTTCATTTGTACTTCTTGACGTAAATTTCCTGATTGTGTTCATAGCGTAAGTAGAGTTAATTGGTATGCACTGAGTGCATTGTTGACTGATTACCAAGACTTTCCTAACAGGCAGTTAACTTTTTCTATTGTTATTGCATGTCAGCTCAGCGAGATGTTAACAAAGCCATAAGATTGAGACTGAAACTTTGGCCTAAAAGCCGCAGTCAGAAGGTGAAGGCTGAGAGCAAAGTTTTGGCCTTGAAACCAATACCAAAGCTTTGGTTTCTAGACCAGTCTGGTCTCGAGACCTTAACATCTCTGACCTTGTCACACTGTCTCGGGGCTCATGTATAAAGGACATCTGCAGTAAAGCATTCTGATTCAGGAAAATAAATTTTGATTCCGTTTTTGATTCGATTCACTGAAATGAATCGATTTTTCGATTTGATGCACTGAACGCTTGTACACTGAAATCGTTATGACACTACACGAGTTACAAGTTATAATTAGAGTGACTGACCTCAAGGTCACTCAAGGTCACTGGTAATGGTGCCATTCAATAGACGACATGATTTCCATATGTCTTCCATTACAACTATGTCTCTATTTTGCACAGTTTCTGAGATATTGCCACTTATTTCCCAAACTTTAAAGAGGTCCCGTGATCTGAATACATCACATAGGCGGTAATCTATCGCTAGTACGCCTTAGTATCAATCAAAACACGAAATTTGAAACGCCTAGCTTCACCAATTCCAAAGATATGATTGTGGCCCCAAAATTTAAAAAATGGGCCCCAAACACTTGATATATTCTAACCATATACAAAATCTGACAACTCTAGCGTCGGTCAGTCATTCCAGAGACATGCATGCAGCTCCCAAAATTTAAAATGCGTAGCTTCAGGCATTTCATACAAATGATTGGAGTCACAAAAAATTTAAATGGGCCACGTGACCTGACCACGCCCCTTTCAGGGATGGTCTGTCATCCATGGACACTGGCGGATATAGAGGGGGTGGGACGGGACATCGTGAATTGGAATGCTCTAATCTGCAGTTCTTCAGCCAAGATAATCTCACTATGATTACACTACAATATTGGACAGATTTTTGTTTGAATGGAGACTGATGCAGACATCATGTAGACCATCTGATGATCTTTGCTACATCAAGTTTATTATTCATAAACATCAATGACATGCATTATGACTGATTATGATCATACTGAATTGTTGTATGTTTCTGTAAACATTCATGTTTAAAGAATTGTAACATTTATTACAGAATTGTGTCTATTATATGTTGTGAATTTTGTTTGAATGTTTAAAAACTAATTTGAAAGTTGCCCACTTGTACCAGCCACGTTTATAGTAACTAGGTATTATTAGCGCCAGTGACTACACTGCAATTCATAACATTAAGAATAACTTCTGAGGAATGAGCTTTTAGCAGTGTAAAGTACTATGTAAGAATCTTGTTGTATGAAGGAAAGATTTCTATACATGGTTCTTTTATATTCCAAGCTAATAGAAACTATTAATATGTACTGATATTAGCAAAAACCTCCACTGATAATGTACGTTACAAATACAGTAAAAAGCTAAGATTTCCCACCTTTAACAATAATAAGACAAAACACAGGGTGGTACAATAAACTGAGATAGGCGATTATGAGTCACAAAGGTGTCAGAGCATACTGTAGCAACACGTATATGTTGTGGTGGCAACTACTGCAAATTTGCTGCAGAATCTCACTGCAAAGAATTTTGGTAAGAGCTCAGCAAGCTGGGAATAGCTGACCAAGGCCCACCTACACTAACATATCCACACCCACTGTTTACATTGATTACTGTTTCAGGAATATATTTTGAAACCACAGAATATATAACTAGTTCTAACTTCTAACCAGTATCCCGACTGCCTACTAATCACGATACTCTGGTACTGAGGGGGGTAACAGCAGGGTAGGCAAAGTCCAGGGGCCCCCGAGCCAAGGTGCCTCCTGGATGTCAGGCAAAAAATATAGGCCTAATTATTCATTAGTAATTACCATAATATCAACGGTGCCTTAAAAATGAGTTTCGACTAGAACTCTGATGCCGTCAACTCCTGGCCGTGGCCTCTGGGGGGTGGGCCCCCTATAAACCATTAAATACAACCATGCTCACAAGGCCCACTAGCTGTATTTTAGGGAATTGGGGGTATCGGCCCCAGTGAAGCAGTTGTTGTGCCTAGGGGCCCCAAGTCTGTAGTTACGCCACTGCTGGTACTCAGTCATAGCCATAAACATAACTAACTGTCTTAATCATATCCATACTGCTTCACAAACGTAACTTATTTATGGGCATTGGTTGAAATTTCCACTTCTTTTTGGGTGAGTATTCCCCTTTAGTGGGCGGATCCAGACCCCGTCTAATACAAAGTAGCTGTCCTCTGTGGCTACCCTCATACGAAAAAAAACTCAGTCACTTAGGCATTTAGTCGTGATACGCCAACCTTAGACACGTATCTATACACAACCTACGAGACATGTGGTGAGCACGGTTGGCTAAAAATTGATCAGCAAATATCAAAAATTGTGGGCAAAAGTATAGCAGCACCTCAAATCCCACTGGGCAGTACAGGGGCGGTTCTATGAATTTTCATTTGGGTAGGCCAGTCAAAGGCCAAGCAAATTTTGGGTAGGACAACAGAAGTGGGTCATGGGGATGACCCGCGCCGTTTGGGTAGGCCAGGAACGAGTTTGGGTAGATCACTGCCTAATAGCTAGAACCGCCTCTGGGGCAGTGGTCCGTTTATATGCCTAGCCCTGTACACCTGTCATGCTGACGGTGCCAGCAAGCATAATGCAGATTGTTTTTAAAAACGTATTTTGCAACTGTCACAAAAACAAATGTCAGAATATGATCCAGAAGTGCTGCAGAAAGGAGATGAAACTGTCTACGTGGGAGTGTCCATGTCTCTTGTTCCAGTTGCAGTGTACAACCAGTAGTGATCGTCAGGAAACAATACAGTGGTGTAGAGATTGTCTCCATTGTCACTGTAGCCATGTTCGCTGTGCTTCCAGGAAACAGGCGAGTCCGCAAATCCATGCACAGTTAAACAAATCCATGGCAGCCGCTCAGACCTCATCAACTGCCTGATAATCAACAAAAGCAAACCGGTGATTTTACACAGCTCTTGTTAGAAGATGAATAACCGGGCCAAGTGTCGTCGTGTCGCCCTAACGGGACGTAACACTACTGGCGTGCCGCATGCTGCCCCTCCCCCCCTGGTGAGTTACGCTGTATATGCGAGTGTTACAGACGACGACAGACGCCAGCGACCGTTACTAGTCTGGCCCCTACACTATGCGTAGGCGGGCCAGTAATAATATTGAGGAAACGTGAGAAAATGACAAAGTCAATTTCAACAGCATAAATTATACTACAGCAAAATAAGGCCATGTGCCAGAACAATCACAAGTTAACTGTATGCTGCATGATGCAACATTAGCAATATTTATCCCCGTGAAAGCGAGGGAATGTTTTCACCAGCGTTGGTTTGTGTGTGTGTCTGGCTGTGACCACGATAACTAAAAAAATCGTGGACGGATTTGCACCAAATTTTTTACGCGAAGGTTCCTAGGGAGAAAGGGAAGACCAAGTTCGTGTTTCGTTACGATCGGTAGAGGGATGTGGAAGTAACGGTCAAAAACTCCGTAAACCGGCGATTGTTTACAAAATAGATCTGTCAGGAAATTCAAAACTAGTGGGCCGCAACATAGTAAGTGTGGCAAGTGTTGCCAAGTGTTGGCGACAAAAGCACTTTCGTGGGATTTGTGCTCTAGTAGTTTCCATCTAGTTTACATATTGAATAAAAACGACAGGCTGTGAACATACATACCTAAGGTCGGTCGTAGCCTGAATTATGCTTTCGGGTGTACAGAAACCGGACATTGTGGCCAGCAGAACTGTGCCGTCAGTATTTGGTTCTGGGCAATGATATGTACTGACGTATCCTTCATCAGCTGTATCACTAAAGTACCACAGCAAGAACTAATATTAGTACTAAATCTACGACTTTATTTTTGTTTAATGGCTTTTCCAGAGCTGCACCAGGTTCGATCGGGTACGTAGGAGAACCACTAATTAAAGTGGGTTTTTAGACTGCAGCCTATGTTGTCACGCAACCGACCGTGTCAACAAAGCAGTGAAGGAAACTGACGCCAACCAGAGAATATCATCCTCTTGACCCCATCACTTCTTAGTCCATTGATTCGCGAGGGTACGGATGCTGTATCATTTATGCATGGGCAAATACTGGGATTCAATAGTCAGTAGTCACTTCCCCTGTACAACAACTACTTTTTGGAAACGAACACTGGCAAGTAAAACAAAGCACTGTTAAACTCAAGCAGATATGTCAATGTCTTCGTGCTAAGTGAAATCACGTTATGCCGCTCAAATCGCCCTTTAAAGTGAGATACAGGGTGGATAAATTACTGGAAGACTGGAAGCAGCAGTTCCAATCCCAGCAAGCTCAGTAATGTATCTTCTGCCCCCCCCCCAACGCAGATGCCACTTTCTATCTAAACGCACATGTAATTGTTGAAGATCGGTGCATATTTTACCATTTTACCAACTGCATGCATAGAGGAACAACAATGATGCAGATGTCATTATATCATGCCTTTTATTTCGTGAGCTTAACAAAACCGCTAAATAAAAGGGCGCGAATAGTGATCCTGTACCAACTTTAACTGACATTACTCATGTCTTGGAATTGTGCGGCTTGAATTTGCCAAAATATAAAAGACGCCAAAATAATTTTGCATGCAAAATCACCAATTTTTAGGGCAGCCAAATTAAAGGGTTTACTGTAGTGGAAAATAGCAATGGGGAGAAATGGAACTATACAAACCACGCCTCTCTCTGTGAACATAAAGGCTTAGAGAGAATAATTACATGGATGTGGTGTATTACACTTACTGGCAACTGCAACTGAAGACAGTACTTTTCAGGACATCCTTTGGCGAGAATGCTAATATCTGAGCCGCGTCGCTGTTAACACGTGACTGTTTAGTGTTTGTTAGGTGGCCCTGCAACGTTTTGTGCATCATAATGCCACCCTAAACATCAACGTTTAATGTAATGAGGGCATGCTGCAGCTGCAGGTATGGTGCTGTATACACTGTATGTCCCTAGTGCTGTGACACCATTTGTAAACAGGAATTTATATCAGCAGTATGTTATGAACATGGATGTGTCGTATTATGTTGAATACATTAAGCTGCTGCTTGCCGTACTCTACCAACATTCAAACGACACTTCAAAACCTACTTGTTCAAACAGTCTTAACCTGGGGCCATCAGCGCCTCTGCATCCTCAGACTTTAGGGCATAATACAAATTATTATTAATAATAAAACTATGTACAAAGCTATCACCAGCCACAAGCAACAAATCCCAGCCATTCGTAGAACTCCTGCATGCAACACTTTTCTGTATCTGAAGCAACTTGCCAAAAAAGCCGTACTCTACCAACATTCAAACGACACCTCAAAACCTACTTGTTCAAACAGTCTTAACCTGGGGCCATCAGCGCCTCTGCATCCTCAGACTTTAGGGCATAATACAAATTATTATTAATAATAAAACTATGTACAAAGCTATCACCAGCCACAAGCAACAAATCCCAGCCATTCGTAGAACTCCTGCATGCAACACTTTTCTGTATCTGAAGCAACTTGATTATCAATCTGTGGCACCGGCATGTGTCGCAACTTTGGCCGCTTCATTCGGTGCACACCGACTGTATACGTAAATCCACTGGAACGGAAGTATGCCGCAATGGAGCTTGGACATATTTCAATGTCTGAAACAACACAGAAAGCAGCCAAAGTATACAAAAAACCAGCACACAATGCAAAACAACACTTAACTACAAATTAGTTTCACAGCCTCTTATTCCAGAACAACCTGTTACACAATGACAGAGGTAGACAGAACTAGATGGGTGGCTAGCGTTGAAAAGAAATGAAGTTTTGGTACATCCAAAAATCCATACAGGTTCAGAACAAAGACAAAGAAATGAGAGAAAATCAGTCAACCTACGTTCACTTGGAAAGAGACAGTTATATATCTTTTCACTGTCAGCCATTCTTAAAATATGACAGTCATCTCAAACCACTTCATTGCAGCACCCTGACTACACCGTACTATTCTGTATTCAACTTAATGCAACATATCCACATAATCATTCTCCTCTCCATCACAAAGACAATCGTGAAAAATAATTTCTTGTGAACTACTACGCCTTGACAACACTAGCAACAACAAAAACAAATGATGATAATGATGACAATCACAAGTCTAATGATGAAAATTAGCCCCATATGGGGACTGACGGTCAACTTTTAGCAACTGACATTTGTGCCAACTGCAAAGTCACGTGACACAAAACCTAGGCCGAATACTAAAAATTAGACCCGATCAAATTTAGATATTGTGCCCTAGTTTAAGAATCCGTGGTCAGTTGCCAGCTCCAATTGTAAATGGCAGAGAAGATAGCTTTTGAAAATGGCCGGATTTCCAATTTTGAAGGTCTCGTGACCTTGACCTTGGATCAGGTCATACTGCATACCATCATGCATCACTCGTCGACCTCTACCTAAACGCCAAATTTCATTGAAACCAAAGAAACGTTTTGTGGACAGACGGACGTACGTACGCAGGTATGGACTGACGGACATTTGAGACCGGCTAGGTCGACTCTGTCGAAGAGTCCACCTAACAGTGATATCACAAAACAGCCACAGTCAAATGCAAGGTGAGCCCATCAGAAAATGACATCCAGAATCAACATAAGCTAGTTACCATTTGGCCCCAGGATTACTGAGTCATTACATATACTATTAATCTGCCAGATGCTCTAGTGACGGGTGGACCTTACTGATTCAGCAGGTCTACACTCTACACGGTCTCGTGGTTTGGAAGGAAAGGACAGCATGGCTGCCTGACATCTTGCAATGGGCAGTTTACTACTATCCTTGACCTTAGGGCTGAATCAATTTACTCTGTAATGAGGGCTCAACTTTTTCTCAAGATCAGTAGCTGTAACCAAATGTCATAATACTAACTCATCTATTTCATATAATATGACGTAGACCAGACATATTTACTGCAATGGGCAAAACACGGAAAATATTATTCAACTGTACAGATATAGATTTCTTCAACTGCATACGCACAAATACAAACAAGCACATAGGATGCAGAGAACAGAATAGTTTCATTCATTACCAAACGGAACCCAAGCTATGATGAAATCGAACAAGAGGTTTAATCTGTCAGTGAAGCACCACTCCACTCGCTGGTAGTTTCTCTTGCCGGGACGGAAATGTGCACCGACCAGATCAATGTTTACGACGTACCGACCAATCTGTTTCTGGCTATACTTTGACGGCCTGCCTTCCAGGCCGAGCTGCATATAAGTGTCTTTGTTCATATTTAGAACAAGTCTCCCTTCACACAACACAACATAACAGTACAAGGAAGAAACAGTTTGACCAGTCAGCATGAAATTCGGTGTCGTGATGCATACTGCCCCGATGAACTTTACTATGTCGTCCCACACACTACGGTTACTATGTTACCTAATAAAAGTGCCAAAATTATAAAAAAACAAAACTGGCTTCAGTTTCTATTCAATGTAAAAAGCCACCAGCAAATATCAAAAAAAATTATCTGCAAATTCTAAGAACAGAAGCTAGTTTTTATGTTTACGACATACTGCTGACTGATATATAAATTCCTGTTTACAAATGGTGTCTAAGTACTAGGGACATACAGTGTATACAGCACCATACAGGTACCATCAAGTGTAATACCTCACCATTTGATCCTCAAATATCAGCAGATCATCAAAACTCAACATATAAACTGCAACATTAATGAGAATTATCAGCTGTTTCGAAATATGCAAAGATAAATGCACAGTACATTGCCTGATTTCAATTAATACAATGGTGTAAATGTTATAGGCCCACTCTGTGTATAACATGTATCCAATGTTAATAGTTTTCACACCTGGTGGATACAGAGCAACAGAAACGTCAGATGTATCAATGTGACCATCACAACTCAACATGTACATCTGGCCTACAATGCAACAACAAGCATATATGCAATTACTGTGTGAATTACCTTCAGCACGAAAATCTGTATCATAAACATATTATGTAAAATTAAACAACAAAATCAAATGTATCTAAAAATCTTAATATTTGTCCTTTGCATAAACAGAAACTCCCATCAATGAACAGACTGAGCGTTGTAAACCGTAACGAGTACTGCGTTGTTCTATATCTGAATGTTTCCCTGTTTTCTGTAATTAAATGGGAAGATATAGTGTGGAACTGATGAACTGGCCCGATATCTACAGATTGATATATCAGACTGGCTGATGGTCTATTTTTGGTTATGTTTCACGTTTACATGCCTCAGTGAGCAAGTCTTCATCCATGGACAGACTGGAAGTAAGTCAGACGTTGCTTACTGGACCATACATGGACCTAGTTGCCATACATGTGTACAGTGTATTTCGAAAACTGGACTTCTGCACTTTCCAACAACTGCAACAAATTTATCTCAATATCAATACTTTTCGTTACAATGAGCTGCCATTCAAAGCACGAGGATGAATTCGAGTGCAGTTTCACTATGGAGTAAAGTTATGTGAAAACTCAAACAGCATTCACAACCTCGTTTGACAAAAGCTTCAATGAATTCAATGCTGATCAGTTTTGCCAGAGGTAGCTGGTGTATGGTATAATATTGTTGTTTGGACACAGCAAGCATAATTTCTTCCACCTTCTTTCTACCTGATGAACGAGGTGTAATCACAGTCACCTAAAAATCACAAACTAGAAGAATACAACGGCAAACATGCACTGTCATCAACTAACTCACAAACCCAAACTGCAACAGTGACATGTACATTTACAATTATAAGTTTAGCAAGTGAAAACAGGCAGTTAAACAGACCAACAGATGGGCAGCATGACATCAAATGCAACACATACAAATAATGTGCCCTGATCTGTGTCAACAAATATTCCCAGCAAAGCCCCCTGACCTCCTGACCAGGGGCTCTGCCCCTGGACCCGCTGGGAGCTCTGCCTCTATACCCCCATTACAGGCTCGTGCTCCGCACTTGTCATGTGGCCTAGACCATGCCCTTCCCTGTAAAAATTCCTATGGGCACCCACTGTAGTATTAGTGCCAACAATAAGCTGCATGTGATTTCCTACTAGTCTTCTATCAACCACTACAGCACCTCTGAAGCCTCTGCACAATGGTGCTATAAAAATGTGCTTATGATTATGTGGACATACCACAGATTCTATGACACATGGCTGGTGCAATGCCAAACCTATGAACCAAGCTAATTTCGACAAAAATCAAGCTGATTTTTGGTGTGTGGGCTACCCTCGACTCGACCACAGTCATGTACAGTGACCGTGTGATAGAAGGGAGCCCTCCTTCAAGGCTGCAACTGCCCCTAATTAAACTTTGCATGGCAATTTCCAACCACCATATTGGTACCTGGATAATTAACCGTATAATTTAATATCTGGTAAATGGACATCAGGATAGAAATCATTCCACAATTATATATTCTATCCTCCTGGCCTTCAAGTGTTAAGTGTTATAACATAAATTGGAAAGTTTTTGTGCACATTATTGTTAATAGGATGTGGGCATAGAGGCTAGCGCCTGTGCCCATAATCGTCATTGCATTGCATTGCATTGCATTCAAGGGAAAAAGAATATTTGACTCTATTTTCAGTGAAGCCATTCACTGAAACTTAACTAAACGTAACTATGAACCTGAGGAAAAGCGATGCTTATTTAAATCCCCATTGTTGAGTAACAAGTCCAATGAAATCTTAAAAATTCCAGTACCTAAAGGCTCAGTGAAACATTAACTGAAACGCGGTGACTATTGATCCGGTCACCGTAAATATAGCCAACTGGATATTGATCCGGCAACCGGAACAATAGCCATTCGGCTATTCATCCGGTTGATAT
>Ga0209780_1001024_pt1 | contig 17341 bp, 9 predicted proteins | sample WorMetexBAHAMAS2_FD_187384 | JGI IMG/M metagenome (GOLD analysis project Ga0209780, IMG submission 187384) | Marine gutless worms symbiont microbial communities from Max Planck institute for Marine Microbiology, Germany - Inanidrilus exumae... | ecosystem: Host-associated > Annelida > Digestive...
TCCTTGGACTATGCGCGCGGGTTACCAAATGACTGGAAGCGCCCCACTCTGTACGGTTGACCAAGAATATCCTGGCAGCGGACACTTGAAGCAGATTTGCAGCCGTATCTCTATGAACACATCATGGTAGCTTGCGCATGGTCATGACCGACATAGATGGAAGAGATTTATGGAGCTACGCTTCATCCCGCGACAGCGTGCCTGTTACGTTGGCCGAGTCTTACGGCAAGAGAATCACCTACATTTTTCTCTTCGTCAACCTCATTCTGGTACCAGTTCTTCCATTTCCTACTCACCTATTCCTTCACCCATCACTTCTTCCTCTTCTGGTTTAGCACTCTGTACATCTATAACTCCCTCTCTCTTTCACTCCCGGCTTAAAACCTACCTCTTTCACAAATCCTACCCCCATAGTTTCACTTCTTCCTCCCGGACTGCCTCCACGGATCTTTGCCTGGATCGTTTCTTCTGAGCTACTCGGTTTTTTATTTTATTTTTTCCTCATTTTTTCGTTTCTGGGCCGTGCGCTAGATTAAGCTGGCCATCCCGTCAGCTTTTGAGCGCACGTTAATCTACCGTATCGTATCGTATCGTAAAGCGTACCGTAATTTGACGGTCTGGCGTCCGTCCGTCCATCCGTCTGTCCCGTCGGAATACTCACCGTGACTTACCAGAGGGCAGCATGCGTCGCGGCCGGAGTACATTTCCAATAAGAAGGACCAGTATGTTTGTGATAATGACGATACTGTTGTCGATAGGATGCTGATGTGTGTTTCTGCGGCTGCAGACGACAACGGAAGATAACAAAGATGAAAACGAACAGCGAGGAAACTGGTCGAGCAAGTTGGACTTCTTGCTGTCGGCGATCGGCTTCGCTGTCGGTCTCGGAAACATCTGGAGATTTCCTTTCCGTGCTTATCAGAACGGCGGCGGTCGGTATTATTGTTAATCTCAATTTGTATGAGCACCTTTCGGCGACATAATTCAGCAGTTAGAATTAGGGATACTGGATAGGGTTCACATTAATTTAAGTTAACTGTTAGGCAAGCCAGTCAAATTTGTCATCCGATAATCTGTAAATCTCCATTTATGCCAAACAAAACAAATGTCCAAAGTAATTTGGCAAAAGGCCGCATCGCCGACTTGTTACCCTCGCGGCTACGAATGCATTCGTCCGATCTTTACCACTATCTAGTGCATGGTTCCTTGGACCCACGTGAGTCAGACCCTCTAAACAGCATCTCGATCAGTTTAGCCGTTTTGCACAGTACATTCGTGTATCCAACACACAGACACACAGACCACGCTACATGTGACATCTGTCGCAATAAGCCGCATCTATGCTATACTTGCGATGCAGCCTAAACTGCAATCGTTGTACAGACATTTATTATGCTGGCCACTTCCATAGCGTCCGTCTGTCTGGCTGTCCCGTCGGTATATTCATCGTGACTCACCAGGGGCAGCATACGACTCGACTATCGCACATTTGCACTCGACAATTACAACAAGGAGGATCGACACACTTGTTACATAAGCCTCTAGGCCAAGCTAGCTTACATTCTCCGGGTCGTATGAATGAAAGTGATCAGATTTAATAAGAAACCTGAAGATAAGAATAGATGTGTTAACAGATTGTTTACGACATTGTCAGTGAACGTGGTGCGTTGTTATTACTATGCCCGCGGCCGCGGGAGCGGTTGCGAAGTATTGTGATGAGCACGTCTGTGTGTGTGTCTGTCTGTCTGTCTCTCCGCCGGACAAGGATATCTCCGGAACCACACGTGCGATTTTTACAATATTGTTGGGCACGTTGCCTATGGCCGTGGCTCGGTCCTCCTCCGGCGTCGTTGCAATACGTTATGTACTTCCGGATTTATAATTTTATGGAGATGTTTTTTTATAATGGGCCACATAGCTGTATGAATGTTGCTACGGACCGATTTCGCTTAAATTTATTTATTTACCGCAAAGTCGGACAGAATTCAATTTCCTGTTATTAAATGGCATAATTTTGACTAACTATTTCGAAATTACTTGCAAACTGAAGTAAAAGAGGAAAAGAGAAATGTGACTGGCTTGTTCGGTTTGTGTTGAAGCGAGTTTTCTCATTCCGTATGTCATCATTCTCGTCTTCGCCGGGCTGCCGCTCTTCTTTCTCGAACTGGCGCTTGGACAGTTCTCATCTCTCGGACCGATCTCCGTCTGGAAGTTGCTGCCTTTGTTTAAAGGTACGTTTTGTGAGTTACGACATTCTCGACATACAAAGTCATCAGCCATGCATTTGCAATATTTTATGCACACAAGCACAATTTTTAGACTAGGACGACAGATCTTTTTAGCAGGCGACTTCAAGGAGCGCGTATTACGACTCATGACAAGTATGTCGATCCTGCTTATTGTCGGGCCGAAATGTACGCTGGCCGCGTCGCATGCGGCTCGCCTGGTTGGTGAGTATGCCGACGGGACAGACAGAGACAGACAGACGAACTCCAGACCGTTACAATACAGTACGCTTTCCGCTAGACGCGGCGAGCGTAATAACTACATTGCAGTTTTACCTCATGGTGAAATATTTTAAACCAAAACTATCTGATAGTGATAGACGTACGTTCCATCGTTTGCCAGACGGACTGTGTACAACTTAGATTGACTAAAATTGTCGATAGCCAGCAGTTTGACTGATGGGAAGATAAGATGACGACGATGATGCCGTGGCTAGGTGTCGGCTGGGCGATGATGTTCATGAGCTTCATAATCGCCATCTACTACAACATGATCATCGCCTACATACTACGCTATCTCTTCGCTTCCTTCACCACGACGCTACCGTGGCAGTCCTGCAGGCCGGAATGGATACAGTACGGATGCTACGAACGACTCCAGGGCGTCCCAAACGCCACCGCCGCCAACACAACAGTCGTCAACGGAACATCTACTTGTATGTCGAATAACCGTTGACTATATAAATTATAGTGGTCTACCTGCAATGATATTCAATGGCAGGTAGACCACCACAATTCTCGGCGGCTCTATTGTGCTCTTCGGTTGTTTCTTCTTCACCGTCACCATTATGGTATATCGGGCCAACTTGAGTGAACTCCCAAACGGCATCTCTATTGTTCTCTAGGGTCAATTCAACGGGTTTAGTACAATCACGATCGAGCACTTTTAGATAAGAACGCCAGAATTGGACGCAATGTTTGTGGCTATCATGCACATTCTACGAATGTTCTACTGCCTCCTTTAAAAACACTGTAAACTATGTATGTCTGTATGCTATCCAATTTCCAGGCTATATTCAAAATATATTTTATTTTTATAATCTCCGTTGTGATTAGCACATGCGTGGTTTTAACGGTAAGATTGTTGTGCAGCGCATATTATGGGTTGGCACGAGGCCAAGCCCCAAATTGTTTTAATAAACCATGTATAAGTTATTAGAGAAATGGCAAGACGTTCACAAGTTTTCCCCATTTTATCACTTTCTGATTTTCTGAACAGATTCATAATACCGAGAAAAGAGCAAATTTTGCCCCCTCGGTTAGGCGTCCAAGGACTGCAAAGTTCTCAGCTTCAGGAGGGTTTCGCCCCTAACCTTGTGTCGAGACGCTCTACCCCTGGACTCCAGTGGGAATCTGCTCCCAGATACGGTTGTAGGCTCGCGCTCCGCGCTTGCCTTGTAAGTCCAAAAATTCAAACTCTATAGCGCCGCTCGTGTTGTGTGCTCTTATGGATTATGCCAAACAGTAAAAGAATATTTAACTGTGGACATCTGCTCCACAGAATATGAATAGTATACAGTATTATGTATCAGTAAGTTAGAGTGGCTGTATGTGTTCAGATGACGTCAATATGACATTCACAACAGCCACAAACTTGGTCAACAGGTCACATATCAGGTCGTTCAAGACTCCGTCAGAGATGTACTGGGAGTAAGTATGGACGCCGTGTTTTCTCTCTGTATTTTTAGTCTCTGACTCAGTTGTCTTTCGGCGTATCGGGTCTGAACTTTTGACCCGGTGACCCGAATTGACCCAAACAGACCCGAATTAGTCATTGAACAATGTGAAAAGCAGGAGTTACAAACTTACAAACTAGCCTAACGTGGACTTACAGCAGATGAAGAAACATTTGTCATATACACAGTACAATATGAACTACTGACGCAGTTATCCATGGTAATTAAGCTTGCCTATAGTTATATCTGTTATACAAGTTGTTGAACAGCGATCGACGAAAGTGAGTGACAAGTTGACAACGGTTACTGTCACTGTATTTATTAAACTTTTTCAATCATATGGGAGTGCTTATAGAGGGTACATCTGCAGGTAAAAAACGAATTACCAGCATTATGTGCGTTGTACCAATATAAAAGAAAATCTGCCAAAAAATACATTACACAGAGCGTATTACTGATGGCATTTGCATTTGGCTATAGGCTTCGGTAAGAGCATCCGTCCGATACCAATATCCAACCATTGACTTGGACTTGATGATCTTTGGAGGACCACTGGTTAGTCAGAAGGTATTATGAAAACATTATTATTACTGAAATGCGTGACGAATAACCAAGTATTACCAGCAGAGTTAAGTGAACGCTTTGGGTCGACGTCAAATATTGCATTGCGGAATGGGCATGCCCGTGGATTGTGATAGGTGCATGTAATGATGTAGGCGCGAAGTGCTGGCTCTGTCTGAAGGCATAGACGTGGACACGCACGTTATCAAGTGGGACCTCGCTCTGTGTCTGCTGTTTGCCTGGATCTTCGTGTTTTTCTGTGTCATCGGCGGAGTAAAGTCGGTCGGCAAGGTATAGCGATATTCCGCTACTTCACTGCAATTTGATGTATACTCACTGTAGCTTTCAACCGACTTTCCTTCACTTTACGTCACGTTTGGCATAAGTGACCCAAGTCTGACCCGACCCAAAATTAAAATAAAACTGTGAACGTGATCCATTTTTGCACGACTTTTCAGATACAGCAAAATCTACTCATTGTAATTTTTCAGCAAACTAAAAATTAACCGAAAAAGCATAAGCACTGTTGAAAATTTTCCTTTGGTTTAATACACGTTCTAGTCGTCAGCCATAACGACAAGTAACAACTGCACTGTTTCTTTGCACTACCTATAAATTGTATACTGATTAGAAATTTTTGACGCAGGACCCGGTTCGACCTCGGTCCATTAAATCATTACGAATTTACGACATGACTTATAATAAAATTTGTCTTCATCCCGGCCCCGTCACCAGGGTGGGGCCCACGGGGGCAGGGCCCCAGCAAAAATCGTAAGGGACCCGGCAAAAATAACTGGACTGATCATGTTCCATCTGGGTTGCCACATAAATTTTTTTGGTATTTTGGGGCATTTTTGTTATTTAAAAAACGAAAAAGACCAAACGGCAACCCTGTGTTCCATGGAGGCTGAGTCACACTCACTCTTATCCCGCCTGTCACGCGCCTGAAATGCATTGTATGAGTACTTAGTCTCTTTTTGGGAAGCATCGATGCTCGGACATGGCGCGGGTATATGGGGGCTATACGGGCCTCGGCCCCAGGATGGGCCCCACTGACAATTTCAGTCTGGTGACGGGGCCGCTTCATCCATAGGCCTACCATTGATACAGATTATAATCGTCTCTAGAACACAACATTATCAAAGAATTTTGGTGAAAGGTTGCATCGCCATCTTGTTACCCCTCCCGGCAGCTAATGGATTTGTCTGAACTTGATTTCATCGTTATACATGGTTCCTTGGGCCCATGTGAGTCAGGCCCACCAAACGGCATCTCGGTCGGTTCAGCGCCGTTTTTTTAGGGCTCGTCCGTGTGCCAAAATCGCCGACTTGTCACCCCTCGTGGCCGCGAATGGATTCGTCCGACCTAATACATGGTTCCTTGGGCCCACTTGAGTGAACCCCCTAACGGCATCTCGATCAGTTTAGCCGTTTTGCATGCAATGCAGCAAAGTCTACCAATGCTTTTTAGTGGGGCGGACAGCCCCCAAAATTGCCGCTTTTTGGGGATCTGATCATCTGGACCCCATTTGATCCTCGTCTGATACATGGTTCTTTGGGCCCACGTGAGTCAGTCCTCAAACGGCATCTCGATCGGTTCAGCCGTTTCTACATGCCCTGCATGGCACATCCGTGTGACCAACAGACAGACACACAGACATACAGACCACGCTGTGTGTGACATCTGTCGCAATAGGCCGCATAGGAAAGGAAAGGAAAGGAAAGGAAGAGTAATTATATAGCGCCTTTTATAATACTATGTATATCTCAAAGCGCTCAGGCATGGATCACACAGTTTTACCTGCAAATACACAATGCCTGCCTTTCCTTCGTAAGCGTTCACCAGATGGCGCCACCTCTAACTGAGGTAAGAGACATCCAGTTGCAGCTTACTACTCATCTATCGATCCCGAAGGAATGAGAGGCTGAGTTGGCCTGGCCGCATGTATGCTATGCATGCCATGTTGCCTAGGCATAATAGTAATTTGATAGATTGTCAAAGAGTGGATGTTTCAAACGCTGCAGGTGGTGTACGTTACGGCGATCGTGCCGTACGTTGTTCTGCTCATCTTGTTCATCTGGAATATTCAGCTAGAAGGTGCCTGGCTCGGTATACAATACTACCTTATCCCCGACTGGAAAAAACTCGGCGAAGCAAAAGTGAGCCGTATTTAACTACGAATGTTTGTGTGTTTAATTGTTCCTTTGTCGTTCTCTGACTGCAGTAGAATTGCCTGTCCTTCTAATTTCGTATCGCACAATGTTGTTTTGTTATTCTCGTATATTATTGTTGTCGAATGTTGTTGAATACTGGCTTTGGTGAGCCGCGGTGTAAATAAAGCAGCACCCCTTCCTTCTGGAGTCCATTCCAGTGGTAGACTAAGAAAAGATGATGCCGGGCCACTGATTGGGTGTCTTTTTACTTCTTTGTTTTTTTATTGCGGGCAGAGGTCCAGCCTACTTCTGGACCTTAGAGCTGAGACCATGTATTGGTCCTGTGCGCTAGCCCATGAAGACGAGGGAAATTGGTAGGTGTGTGCGACTTATGAGTGACATGCGGGGAAGGCGGGGTTAGTAGGAAGTGAACAGCTTGTCGGGTATTTCTAGCGCATCTCTTCTAGATGTGGCATACTGTCTGGTTTACCCCTGACTGTTGCTGTGTGCTGCACCAGCCAGTGCATGGCCAACCAAGTCTATTTGCTTCATCTCACGCCAGCGCGGCTAACACCTTGACGCTGCTAAATAATCAAGGTGTCAGCAACGGTCACACTTTATAGAGGACACTGTCGAACCCTTTTTCCGGGTTGGGATTTTCTCCCTGTTTGTGTGTAGAAATTATCTGAAATAGGCCTATTTCTTTGATAGGCGGACGCGCCCGGGCCAAGGTTCAAACCCCGGCTCCTGTGCACATAATGATGCTATACTGCACATGGCGCCCGAGTGCTTTGACCACTGGAGTCAATGCTTTACGTTTCCTTCTGTGCACCGTTCGCTTATAGTTTCTAACTTACGGTACGTTAAACTCGTCGTTTCTAATGATGATGATGATATAATATATACTTCTCTCTAAAGGTTCTCTCCCGGAACAGGTGGCGGAAGCAAATTGAGGAACACTGGCTAAGTAAACTAAATTAAAGCATCTGGAAAACTTACGTTAAAGCCGAGGAGGTCTATTGTTGATGTTAATACTGCTTGCTTGCTATTCTGTGCTTCGACAGTGTTGTTTCGGCGACAAGCAAAAAACTGTTTCATGTGAATGGTCCAGCCTGATCGAGTATATACTGCCTTAAATTTAAAAAAGACGAAATAAAAAGTAAATAAATAAATAAATTGAATAAAATAAATTAAATTAAAAGGCCAGTTAAACAACAAGAAACCGAGGGATCTCGCGACGCGCTACGTCAGTTGAAATATTCTCCACTACTGCACAAAAACTGTTTAAAAATCCCATTTGAGGCTTTCAATAGGTAAGTGAGATTGAAGGTCACTCAAGGCCATGTAAATTGCCACTAATTGATAGGCCATATCACTTCCAAATAGTGGTCTATAGTAACCGCGTCTTTATCTTGCTTGTACAGTGTACGTGATCGCCTGTGACCTTGAGAAGTCCTTCACTTTTGATACAAGAAGCTCCGCTATCACAGAGGGACCGCGCGACGCGCTATGTTATAGTAAGTTCGTGCTATGTTTCACGAGGTATGGGAGTTAGAAACGTTTCAAACAGCAAAAGTGACCTTCAAGGTCATTCAAGGGCATTGGAAATGGTGCTGATGATCGAATTTCACCAAGGTCTTTGGCATCAAAAACTAGTGTCCCTGGGCTATTGTGCGGCGCTGTTTGCATTCTCCTATGTTTAGCCATTTGGTACAACATCGGCTTGTGACAGACAGACGGACACCAACACATAATGAGCATCTAGCGCACTACCATAGAGTCGCGCGGTAAAGACCGATGTGTGTATGCGTATATACTGATGTTTCAGGTTTGGTACGCTGCTGGTACTCAGATATTCTACTCGTTAGGCACTGGCTTTGGTATACTGGAGACAATGGGCAGCTATAATCGTTTCCAAAACAACGTATACAGGTTCATAATATTTTCATTGCAAGCAGTACATAACACATATCTGTGGAACAATACCTAATGTCTATTGTGTAGCTGTGGCCGTATGCTTTTGGTTGTCTATGTCGTCAATTCCGTGGCCACAAGCCTCGATATCTAATTATTACTCTGACCGCGTCTGGCGGAAAGCATAATGTAATGGTCTGGCGTCCGTCCGTCTGTCTGTTTGTCCTGTCGGTCAGTCGGCATATTTACCGTGACTCACCAGTTGGCAGCATGCAACGCGGCCAGCGTACATTTCGGCCCGACAATAAAGGGACCGTCATACTTATCTTGATATATTCTCAAAATCACACTGTCACATTTTGTAGTGACAGCTCGATGTAATCTCGTAATATTGTGATACTCATACACAGGAAAGCAAACATATTTGTACTATAGAAGGCGCTCAGAGAGTTCAAACCAATATTAGCCATACCTTGTAATTTTCTACGGGTCTCTTTTGATTCCAGCTGTTATCTCTTACCGGGACTTCTCATAGTGGTTTCTTCACTGTAATATCCATTTAGTAGTTTAATGGTTCCCGCATAATGGGTTCCAAATGACCAATTCTAGTAAGATTTCTGTTTAAAGTTTGTTAAAATTGGACAATGCTTGCTCAAGTGACAGCAAAAATCCTTGCAGTGACACGTTGGAGAGCTAGCTGCTACGTGGCGGCACGTCTGTGTGTGTGTGTGTGTGTCTATCTGATAGAGACTCGGTGATCGTGTCGCTGATCAACTGTGCAACAAGCGTGTTCGGTGGCTTCGTCATCTTCTCCGTTCTTGGCTTCATGTCAGTCAAGACCGGAGTCCCTGTCAAACACGTCGCCACTGACGGTCAGTATGTGTACAGGGTGACGCGATAAAAACCGCGCCACTGCGAGTCATGGGGGTGCCACGTGTATGTTTCACAGTGTAGTGCAGCAACAGGTTTCAAGTGTGTCGGGATCTTTTTCTGATGTCCTCATTCCGCAATTGTTGCCGAGTCTCATCGTGAAGAAATTTTAAAAATAGGCGAACATTCAGCGAAATTATATGAGCAACAGAGTATGATGGTTTCTTTTTAGGCCTCGTCGCATGCACTGTGTGCATAAGTTGCTTTCTAATGATGCAAACGGAGTATCGTGGTCTGACTGTCTGTCTGTCTATTGGTCACGTTCGTGAGCTTCTAAAAACTGGTGAACCGATCGAGATGCCGTTTGGGGGCTGACTCATGTGGGTCCAAGTAACCATGTATTAGATGGGGTCAACATTGGACAAATCCATTCGCAGCAACGAGATGTGACAAGTTGACAATGCGGCAATTTGCTAAAGTACTTTGGACACTTGTTTGACTTAATGCCCAATGACCTGGTGATTAGCTCTGAAGATCACCGCTACTTATTTGACAGCGACAGCGCTAATAGATTGAAAGTTTTTTATAGTAAATAATGTAGATACACGTATGTCGTAAATAGAGAACTTGAAACTGACTGGACAAAGTCATAGAGCTATTAACTGTACCAGAGTTGGCACTGGCTACATTTTTCAACCACAGTCAATTCCGGTTGTGGTTTACCAATTGTCATAATTATCTGGACGACGTTTATACAGTATGCAGCCCGATCAATCACAACCGGGCTTGGCTAACCGGGGTTTAAAGCTCGGTACACACTACCGGCCTTGACTGCCCGTGTCCACACTACCCGTGAAGACTGGTCGTCAACATAAACTACTACTACTACTACACTACTACTTCCGTTTAACAGCCGTTGTTTTCCTTGGGTTCTTCTCCTCCGCCTGTTCCATGATAATGACCTCTGGGGATTATTGGGACAGTTTTCGTACAGTCTGGTTTTCCTTCCTGTGACCCAATGGGCCTGTAATCGGGACGAAACTCTACTGGCACGCCACGAAGCTATAATTAGACTGCAGGCGGCATGATGTCGTCGCCTGGCCTGTGAGGGTAAAACCGCCTCCAGTGTAATTATAGCGCAAGGAGTGTTTCAGACGACGACAGACGACGACGACCAACGCCAGATAGCATCACTAGTCTGGCCCCCTTACACTATGTGTAGGCTGGCTAGTAATAAACATGACGATGTTCCCGTCCGCGTTCATGTGTGTTCCGTGTGTTTACTAAAGACCGGTTAAAGTGACTTTGGTTGCGGATCACAGCGACTGCTAGTCGCACGAGCTGCCCAGTGAATACGAAACAGTGCTCATGTGAACTAGAAGCAGCCAGCACTCACGGGAGTGCAAAGACCCACGCCGGCAATGTTTTTGTGACTCGTGACTTTGACCTTTTGAACCAAAATAAAGGGATTTACAGAACTCGTCTTGGAACATTTCTGTGTCAAGTTTGGCGGTCCTAGCTACATCGGTTTTTGATACAGCGTGCGGAAAAAACAGACACACAGAGAGACACACAGACAAACGGAGGTAAAACCCTATCCCGCAACTGCCGTCGGCGTGGGTAGTGGGTGATAAATGGGGAGCGGTGAAGGTGGCTAGGTCCCTAGGTCACGTGACATACCGCAGCTATAACGGGCACTTGAGTATGTCCTTGAACTATCCCAGGGCCGCATTAAGGCTAGTGCGGGCCCGGGTGCTGTGCCAAATGCGGGCCCCTTACAGACCTATAACCAGCTTACCACTCCCACCAATTGCGGGCCCCCAAAACTGGGGGCCCGGGTGCTGCAGCACCCCTAGCATCCCCTTAATGCGGCACTGAACTTTCCATAGTTGTACTACTATAGCGTGCGTGTGACGACGTTGCAGGTCCCGGCCTGGCGTTCATCGCCTACCCGGAGGGCATCGCGATGATGCCGCTGGCGCCGCTCTGGTCGGTGCTGTTCTTCGTGATGCTGTTCACGCTCGGCGTCGACAGTCAGTTCGGAATGCTCGAGACCGGCGTCACGGCGCTCGTCGACGAGTTCGCCGTACTGCGCCGAGGTCGACGCAAGGTCGTCGTCGTCGGCGTCGTCTGCGTCGTCCTCTTCATCCTCGGACTGCCTCAGTGCTCGCCGGTTAGTCACATCCTCAAACTAGAAGAAGCCAGCACTCACAAGAGTGCAAGACCCACGCCGGCACTGTTTGGAGTTATCTGGCCCATTGAAAAGCATCGTGAGTCACTGCTGCGGTGTAGGCAGCAAAAAACAGTAACGGCATCAGTGTGTGTGCTGCAGCCGACTGCATTGCTCCTGACTGGCCGGTGTCACATTAACTTTTCCTTTGAAAAATCCGCCCCCATGCGATGCGGCCTGTCGTCAAAATTGTTTGACCGCTTGTTGTTACTGGGAGTTGATCTAGGTCAGCTTATTAGACTTATCCACGTTTCGCCAGGTTAATCCATAATCGAGTCTAACAAGACACTGCTCTGTTGACTACAAGCCTGTCGGTGAAACAACAGACTCGTTGATGTCATGATATGGTTGTACTGCAGGCAGGACTGTACGTCATGACTCTGTTTGACTGGTACTCCGGCGGACTTAACGTCATCATCGTAGCGCTGTTCGAAGTCTGCGGCATTGCCTGGATATACGGTATCTAATCTACTTTTTTTACTTACTTCTCAACTAAACCACCGTCACAAATCAGCTACATCGTACCGCGTACATCACGGTACATGCTTAGCGAGGCCCATATTTCACTAGGAACAGTTTTATAGAACGTTTCTGCGTATATGCTCTGTCCCTTTGTCTGTCTATTTTTCTTTGTGTGTGTGTGTTTTACTACTTACTTATGGGCCATGTAGCTTGAAATAAAATGATTTTATTGATTAAATATGCATTTTTAAAAGTAAATGTATTGGTACATTGTAGCTTTGAGGCTAGATTAATTACACACAAGGTAAAACGCAATCTACGTTATATATGAATTAAAATAGAAACTAGTAGATAACTAATGTCAATGTCAATGTCAATGTCAATGTCAATCGTGGATTTATATAGCGCATAAACGCAAAGCCTCTAATGCGCTGGTGCGCTAGTACAAGGAGAAGAGAAGAGTCTTCAGATGGCGTCCGAAAGAGTAGGTTGACATCGCCATATCTCTGATGCTGTCTGGCAGTGCGTTCCAGGCCATCGGACCCGCAACAAAGAAGGCCCGACGGCCGAACTGCGTGCGACGGTGACGTGGAACATCGAGCTGGTTCCATCTTGCCGAACGTAGATGCTGCCTACTAATACACGATCCATACAATATAACAGATTTTAGTTGTCACGCGTCATCAACCGATGACCGTGATTGTCAGCTGCTGTTGTCGAAGATTTTAGCACGCTGGAGTGCTGGACCAAAATACGTCGAAATACATAAATAACACCAATTTCATTCAGTTTAGCGTAGTCCTACGTCACATTCCGTGCTTTGACGCTGTTGCTTTGGCGGCAGGAAAAGCATCCGTCCTGGGAAAAAACCAGCTCGTAGAGGTATACAGTTGAATGCGCTTTTGGGATGCCTGACATAACCTCGCGAAACTGCGGACAATGAGGACGCAAAGCCTGCTAAACAAGTATGTCGGTCCTCCTTATTGTTGGGCCGAAAATGTATACGCTGACCGCGTCGCATGTTGCCTCTTGCTGAGTCACGGTGAGTATGCCGACGGAATAGACGGACAGGCGGACGGACGGACGCCAGACCGTTACTTTACGTTATCCGCTATAGACGCGGCCAGCTTAACAGAACGTGAAAGTACTAGCACGCTCACTACACTGCGTCCACAAAAAAGTGCCACTATATTTTTGCCTCTAACTTTGCCAAATATTGACCGATTTTCACAATTCTTTCAGCGACAGACTTAGCAGTAAATTTGTAGTATAGGGATAATAAAACATCCCAGCACACCTCAATTGCGTCGCTACACTACCTTATGAAAAATTGATGTCAGAAAAACAGCAACAACCGGAAACATGTACGATGATTAGCGATATAGGCTATCACAAGGTAGTGTAGCAACGTGATTTAGATATGGTGATGTGAGCTTTTACTAAGACTTTGTTACAAATTTACTGCTGAGTCTGCCTTGACAGAATTTTTAAAAATCAGTCTACATCTGGCGAAGTTATGGGTAAGAAAGTTGAATGCCTCCAGCATCATGTGCGTCGGGCACTATATCCTGCTGAAAGATGGAGAACTTGCTTGAGAAAGTATGGCGGGCAGTAACTGTTATAACAGCATCACGTTACGAAAACAGCCGTCAGTAACCTTGACTCCGTGATCGACAAGTATCAGAGTGGTGTTTTCTTGACCACTTGTGACTCGCCGACTTATGCGATCAGTGCCTGTCTGAACGTTGATCGTGTACGCAAGCGTTTTGTCGCGACGTCTTTCTTCTTGGTTGCTGTATTTGCGCACAGTTGCGTGATTCTTTGGGGTTTTCGGTGTGACCACTGTAAATATCTTTTTCGTCAGTGAACAAAATTGTGCTAATATCATTGGATGAATATTTTTTCAGCAACTGTTTCCAATGGCTGAGTTTTGCACGGCAGTTCGCTCCACTGAGCTCTGGAGCATGCGATTTTTGAGCATCAACATTTTACAAGGTAGGACAGCGACGCATTGAACGTGTGGTGGGACATTTAGCTACTGCTCGAAAACTCACTGCTAAGTCTGTCGCTGAAAGAATTTTGAAAATCGATCAACATTTGGCCAAGTTAGATGCAAAAATATAGTGGCGCCTTTATCCCCGGACACGGTGTGCATAGGCTTACGGTATCGGCGTTCCGGCTGGCAAACGCAAACCGGAAGCAAAATATCACGTGGATACGCCAAGAATGCAGCGATGATGTGTTTGTTGATTGAACTGTGAACAGGGTTTAATCGGTTCAGCGACGACATCGCAATGATGATCGGACACAGGCCAAACATCTACTGGATCGTTTGTTGGGTCGCCCTGACACCCGTCATGACATGGGTAACTGTGTTCACTGGTTCATTGGCTCATTTCTACTCACACAGTGTAGGGCCCACTGTGATCTTGCGTGCACGTGTACAGAACTTGGTCTCAAAGCGAGGAATCTATTGTTCCTTTAGCATTGTGGCACGGATATATAAATACATTTATTGCTCCACTTCGAGCTAAAACCCCAACTTAATAATCACAGTTCTGTAACATAATAATTAGTAAGCAAACAAGTGAGTCTGGATATTTATAGACATCACACCGGTGAGTGTGTCATATAATTCTCCTCCTCTTCTTCCTCCTTCCGTTCTTCTTTTCCTTGTCATACTCTTTGCGAGCGTGCTGACATCACGTTCTGTGTGGTTAGACAACCCGTGTGACATCGGTAGCGGCTTAGGGTGCCTCTGGGTCCAACTACGCTTTGCTGCGGCTAGCTGGAGGTATGCGCCTGGCGCTTGCAATGGCTCATCCCATCGCATAGTCCCGTCCAGGCGTTTGTACACACGGGAATAATAAGTGGCGTTAATTAGTAGAAAAAGCTGTTAGTGTCAAACTCGCCAAGCAGAACCTGACGATGGCACATGAAGCAGCTCAGTAGCTGTCACCGGCAGCGGATTTGTGCTGGAACAGGTGCGCGTTCAACTGACGAACGAACGAACAGTGAAATGACCTATTGTGTCAAGTAGGACCGTGGGACGTAAAACCTTAACTCAATCACTGTTAGCAGAATGACTGAAGAATTTATTGGTGGATTTTACAGCATCTGATGCTCGCCGGTAACGACACTGTGCCGATTTCAGTGCGGTGTGTCGGACGTATGCGACGTACTGAGTGCCCTCTCGTTGATGCTGGCATCCCCTGAATACGCCATACCTGGGTTGCCGATTGTAGTTTCTGTTCGTGTTCACAATCGTGGATCATTCGGCGATTACGCTCGGCCACTACGTCTACCCGGACTGGGCGGATGGCCTCGGCTGGCTCATGTTCGTCGTCGTCGTCGTCATGATCCCGCTCATCGCCATCATCGAGCTGGTCCGAGCACGGCAAGCTCACCCGTTCCTCTCCATATCAGTACGCGCTCTCACCGTCGTCGTCGCCAATTTATTAAGCTGGCCGCGTCTAGCGGAATGCGTAATGTAACGGTCTGGCATCTGTCCGTCCGTCCGTCTGTCTGTCCCGTCGACATACTCACTGTGGCTCACTCGGAAGCAGCACGCGACGCGGCCAGCGTACATTTCGGTCCGACAGTACGGATGACCGAATATTTGTTTTTGCTAAGTAGGCCTACATTAGGTCACTGGCAACCGACAGCTGGCGTAAAGGTAGCAACGCGCCTTCCCTCACTATAGTTCGGTGTCGGATGACGTCAGCTCCTGGATGATAAGATGGACACATACCATACCGCAACATTTTACGTGGAGGTATACCAGTTGGACAATTCCCTTCAGTATTTAATTTTAACGTTCATTCTCTTTTATATTGTCAAAACATAACATGAATGACGGGGTTTAGGCTTCATAACGCATCAGACACGTTTGTTGGCCGAGCTAGCCCGGATTGACCATCTGGGAGAGTTTATAGGGAGTGTCCCCCAATGTTACAGAAGCGTTGATACCACTGATGAATGAAGAAAAGGATAAGGCCGATGAGTGACTTTTCCTGGTCTGGGTCAGTGCTTCGAGTTTCTTTCTGTGCTTCGAACGTGGTTGGTAACACGACGTGGGCATCCAGCCTGTAACAAAAAGCTCAGCTACCGCAGAGGGACCGCGCGACGCGTTATGCTAGTAAAGTCGTGTTATGTTTCACGAGATATGGAAATTAGGAAGGTTTCAAACAGCAAAAGTGACCTTCAAGGTCACTAAAGGTCACCGATAATGGTGCTATTCGATAGGACACGTACGATTTCCTATTAGACCTCCATTGCAATCATGTCTCTATCTTGCACCGTTTCCGAGAGATTATCACTTATTTCCCAAAATTTAAATAGGCCCTACCGCCCTAGGTAACGTGGCCCGAGCACATCCCTTTCGGTGTTAATCGATTATTTGTGCACGGATACACCTCTGTATCAATCAGCGCATGACATTTGAAGTGCCTAGTTTCACCGACTCCAAAAATATGATTGGGGGAGCAAAATTTTTAAAAAACTGGCCATGTGACCCTGACCATGCACGCCCACATGAGAGTAGTCTGTCATCCCAGGGCTAGCATTTGATACATCCACCTGAGTGCAAAATCTGACGATTCTGGCTTCAGCCGTTCCAGATATATGGTTGGTGCCCACCAAAATTTGAATGGTTCACGTGACCTGACCACGCGCCTTTCAGGGATGATTTGTTATCTGGATCTGGATCTGGATAAGTAAGTAGCAACGTCCTTCGAAGGATAATACGCTACTGGCTATCACTTGCTACGATCAGCCTATCTACCAAATATGAAATAGCCTATGTATCTCCACCCACCATATAGATATGACAGGAGATACAAAATGTCGAAAATGGGGTGGTTTGGGGTCACTCAAGGTCATTGACTATAGCGCAATTCGATAGAGCGCATACGAGTTCCTATTAGCGTACTACTGATATGGCAGATAGGTCGTTGGAACAGTGGATGCACTGATAAAGCGGCGTCTGTAGGAACTGTGTTGGCGGCTGTGTCGGCCGACATTCGACTGGGGTCCAGCGCTAGCGAAATTCCGCACCGGACGCTACGCTCTCGACTGGAGCAAGGATGGCAACATCTGGACGACAGCCGCACTACCGCGATTTGCCAATCTTCGGATACGACCGGACATGCAGTCCGTACACACGCTCGAGTCGTTCGCATAGGAACGACT
>Ga0209780_1001025_pt1 | contig 17338 bp, 11 predicted proteins | sample WorMetexBAHAMAS2_FD_187384 | JGI IMG/M metagenome (GOLD analysis project Ga0209780, IMG submission 187384) | Marine gutless worms symbiont microbial communities from Max Planck institute for Marine Microbiology, Germany - Inanidrilus exumae... | ecosystem: Host-associated > Annelida > Digestive...
GTACCAAAATCGTCTGCAGAGGGACCGCGCGACGCCACCGGTATATTATATAACTGCGAGGTGGAAATTCTGTAGCAGATGCTAAAATTCAAGACTTCATGTGCAGTACTTGCCAATTTGTTAAACGAAGTAGGTTTGTCTTTTTTTCGGTATTTTGAAGTAGGCCTACGTGTGTGCGATATCGTCGTTAACAAGTACGTTCGCTATCTCATCTCGTGATGAGTTCTTGTTCTTTGATCTTGTGAATACTTTTTGCAGCCAGTAGCTGTTCATTTCAATGTGTTTTTTGGGCTGTGCTAAATATAGCTAATAAATTGTGAGACTTATGATGTACATTGCTTTGCAACATTGTATGGAAACTTGTGATAAGAGTTTGCATCAAGTACAGAATATATTTGCCTATTTAGTGTCAGATGACTGGATTCTCCTATGCTATAAAAGTTTTTTTTAAATTATACAGTATGAACTGAAGATGCTGATGGCATAAGTGCGTCCTGCTTTTTGGTAAATGAAAAGGTAGTTAAATGTTGGTGATATTCAGTGGCAGAGTGCTGTGTGTTTGGGATAGCAATTGTTGAAGGTCGTGGACTTGCTAAAGGTGAAGTTGGAATGGCAAGCATTGACCTGAAACATCCAGTGTTAACTTTATCACAGTTTGCTGATGACCAGACATATACAAAGCTGATAACTCGTCTGAATATCCTACAGCCAATTGAGGTTTGTTGTTTCACCTATTTTTCTTGTCTACCTTGTGCGGTAAAGAACACAAAAATTGGTCAGTTGAGTTATGCACTGTTCAGAAAAAAACACTTTGGTTTTGCAGTGTTTGTCAAAGACTCCTAAATTGATTTTAATGAAATTTATCACAGTTGTAGCCTTGAAGTTGTAGGTTGAAAATACATGAGATATTTAATGATAGCTGCTGAACTGAACTGTGTGCTCAGTGCAACAATGTAGGTAAAGTATCAGCACACGATAAACATGCAAAGATGTGCTAATTGCAGTCATTCGTGTCCTTGGGCTTCACATTTTTAAGTCTGCAACAGTATAGCAATTAATGGTTACTCAGAGTGCTCAAAATGTCTGACTTTTGCTTTCGTGCATGCTTTTTGTTGACAGCGCCACTGTCTAATAATAAAGTCAATGACAGATTGGTCCATCTGCTTCCATTCTTCAACTGTGCATTCGCACAACAAAACCAACATCTCAGATATTCTGTTTTACACTTGTTCTTGAATCACTCCCGATATTTTGTTGGGAAACATTTGAAGCAAGTGCTATGCTCCATATTTTTTACTTTCTGGCAAGGATTTGATTAAATACCTATCTTTTGTGCTAAATTCCATTATTTGAAGCATGTATTTAGTGACATCACAGTTGTGTGATTAATAGCAGAGAATATATAACAGATGAGCTGTTTTCAGATATTTATAATAAGCATTCTTGCAGCTATAAAGACAGAACTTTTTGTGCAGCTTGATTAAATGTACTAGAAGTTATGCAAGAAAACGAAAGGGGTGTTTTTTTCTGAGCCACTGTATTTACTCATGAATTGTCAGATGTCAGTACAGTGAGAGTATGTATGTAACTTGTATGTTTGTTTGTTAGTATAATTAAACGAAAACCTGTTTGACTTCAGACTTGCTGTAGTAATAGTTGTTGCTTCTCAATCTCTTCAGGATTAAAAAGTCATATCAAAATGATAGGCTTATTAAGTGCAAAAATTTCAATGACATGCAGCTTGAGTTTCATTGGCATTTTGCTGTGCAGGCATAGCAATGTCGTATTTTCATTCAGTCATTATCATTCCATACTTTGTTTTGTAGATTATAATGCCAAGTACTGCATATGAAACTGGAAACACTTCAAAACTTCTGGATCGGATAACAAATGAGTTTACTCGCACCCATATTAGTACAGCCAACCGGAAATATTTCAATGAAGAGAAAGGTATGCCTCTCAGCTGGAATGAAATTCTTACAGTTTAAACTCATACAGCCGTTTCTGGTTTATACCAGAGGAAGATACTAGCTTATCTGTTGTGTCACATACTTATATTAATCACCGTTTGTTTTTTTCTGCCTTTGCTTTGTTTGTATTTGCGTTTTGTGCTACTGTGTTTTTCTGATTCTACCACTAGTTGGTGAATAAAGATTTATATATTGTGGCCTGGCATAGAATGATAAAGTGGACAGACTTGCAAAACAGATATCACTGCTTCTTCAGAACACTGTTCCATGGACTGGCTAAAGCCTAAGATATCATTTGTGTCAGGATGACTTCATATCCACTTTATCCCATTGTTCCAGTGGTAAAAGAAAAACAAATCACCCAAGACACTGAAAGCAAATGATATCATTACAGACAGTGACGAAGTAATTCTCCTTTTGTGTATGGTGGGGTTGGGGTCAGTGCTTTTGGTTTGCTCGATGAAGCAATCCGTCATCTCGATGGTGCAGTCCATGTGTGTTTATCATGAACATGTACTAGCTGACTGTAATGATTGTACTTCTGTGTTACAGGGATGCAGTACATCAAAAGCTTGTGTCTTCCGGAATACAGCACTGTGGAAATGACCGTCAAATCAAAGTAGGAATTGCAAAGCATACTGAGATTACTGTTGTTCATGTTTCGTTCATTAAAATTGTAATGGATATTTTGTTAAATTTGTTTATTATTGTGAGAAAGTTTATATGACTGACATTGTCATTATTCGGCTAATAACTGAGCTAATGAGTTAAATAAAATTAAATATATAAATAAAAATAGTAAGATTTTAATTGTTGATATTAAATTATTAATATAAGTATTAAACCAGTAAGATATTGTCCAAAACTTGTGTAATTGTCAGCCAGTAGTCATTTCATTTACAGATAGATTCGATCACATGACATGTATGTTGGACCTCTTGCTATTAAGAATCCTATGCACACTGCACAGTAGGCCTGTTTAGTTTGTATAAGATTGTTGTTTAATTTTGTTTCAGGTACTATTGTCTTTCAACAGTTAATGCATTGCTGAAGTACATTGAGTTTATTCAACATGTTGTCTATGCTTCATCTTCTCTTAAGATTGTATTCAAAGGCAGTGAACAGACCACTATGATAGGTGTGTGCAATCTTATAAAATGTCAGTGATAGGGTAACAGTGTCATAATTTCTTCATTCCTTTTTACGCCAGCTGTTCTGGCGGACATGATGTAGGGCAAATAGATGTAGTGTGGTATATCCATACTCTGTGTCCATCCATCTGTCTCTCCATCACAAGTCGGTGACGGGCAACAGGGCTAAATATAGGATCACGCAAACAACACATAGGGACTCTAGTTTTTTGATGCCAAAGACCTTTGTGAGATTCGAATGGGGTTGCCCCAATGAGGGTGCCAACAACAGATGAAGTAGGTTAATATCGGCACCCATTTTGAGCAATATTTCGCTATGTCTCAGAAATAGTGCAAGATAAGGACATAGTTACTATGGAAGGCTAATAGGAAGGAAATCATATATGCTATACCGATTTGTGCTATTCCCAATGTCCTTGAGTGACTGTAAGTACCCCAAACAACCCCAGGTAGTCTATGTCTATGTCATCTCAAGGCTAATGTTAGCTTTGGGATGACAAACCACCCCTGAAAAGGGCGAGGTCAGGGACACATGACCCATTTTGAATTTTGGGTCCCTAATCATACCAGAATGGCTGAAGCTAGAGTCAGCAAATTTTGTACACAGGTAGGCTGTTTCAAGTGTTAGCCTTATAATACCAAACCATCCCTGAAAAGTGCATTGTTTGGGTCACGTGACCCATTTTAAATATTGAGGGTGTATTCGTATCTTTGGAATAGATCAAGCTAGTTTATTCAACATGTTTTCTTTGCACCATCTTCTCTTAAGATTGTATTCAAAGGCAGTGAACAGACGACTATGATGCCATTGATAAGTTTGATGTGCAGATTGATATTGATGAGTACTGGTGCATGCATGATAGATTAACCCGAAGGGGCGTGTTTAGGATCATGTGACCGCTTGGAAATGGTACATGATAGAGGCATAGTTGCAATGGAATACTAATAGGAAATAGTATATGGCCTGTCGAATGGCACCTATATCATTGACCTTAAGTGACCTTAAAGGTTACTTTTACTGTTGGAAATCTCTATGACTGCTACATGGGAGAAATATAGTATGTTTTAAATATTGGAAACCTCTTCGACTGCTATATGGGGCAAATATAGTATGTTTTAACTATGATAGAATGTTTTAACTAGAAATGCATGGCAGAGCCTAGCGTGTAGCCCATGCGGTATAGTAGTGACGCCCTCTAGCGTGCAGGTGAAAGAAAACTGAGTAGTGATTGCCCCAGAAAACGCAAGGTCTAGCATTGGCGCCGCCAAGTGAACGTAGCCAAACTGCTCATCAACGAGGGGGTGTACGCCTTTCACCCTCTTAAACTCTGGAGCTATGGTCCAAAGGTCACCAAATATGTAGTCAGATCAGCGCAGATGAATCTTGTTAAATCAGAAGTGTGATATTGCAATCCGTTTCTGAATGCCAGGGCGACGAATAAAGATAAATAGTCCGATTTTGCCAATTTTGACTCTAAAATTGGTTGCCATGGCAACGTACCTTGAGCCATCGGCAAAAGGGGGTCAGATCAGAAATCTACGATCAAATACCTACCATGTGATGAAAATTGGTGAAAATTGGTCCAGTAGATCCTAAGACCATTTTGCTCAACGATTTATTTTTTAAAAAGATAAAGAAGAAATTGACACAAGCAGAATGTATAGCTTGCATGCCACGCAGGATAAACTATGATATGTTTACAGATCAATGGGAAAGTGCACTTGGCTTGTAATTTTAACTGTATTGTCAAATTTGGAGGACTTCCAAAGGTCATAGGAGGTCACATACACTGTAGATGTGATAATATGTTGGAAATGGTGCACAACGTTGTTGCTACAGAACACTAACAGGATTTGGTATGTGGCATATCAAATAGCAGCAATTCTGATGACCTTGGGTGAACTTCAGTGTTATTCACCAATTGCAAGCCTTTTAAAATGGAATATTTTGTACAGTTGTGCAGCTGTTGACAGGATTTCAACTGAAATAGCACGTCACGCGGTTCCTCTGTGATAGCTGATCTTCTTGTGTAATGAAGATGCCGTCTGTCTGCAACATCCACATGCATGCATATGGTTTACATTTATCTAATTCTAACATTGGTAATTGCTGTATATTGTACGCAATTCTCTTCCAAACTTTTGTAGATTTTACTGTGGTTGCAAATCTGGAATTGCTGCGCAACATCTGTGATCCCCGTAGTGAACATACTCTGTATGGCATTCTGAATACAACAAAAACTCGCATGGGTGCTCGTCTGCTTCGTATGAATATCCTTCAGCCACCTTGTGGTATAATACATTTCTGCACCGTACATTGTTGAATGTCATTAATTTAAGTATATTGATGTCTCTGTTTCAGTTGACTTATCCCTGTATAAAGTTTATATTATTATTAATGTTATTGTTATTATGGTGACCTGCTGTAACTTTAGCCAGAGCATGAGACCATGATATTTTGTGAATGCTTTTTTATTTGCTTCTTTTTCCTGACAGCACTTTCTCAGACGTCCATCAACTGAGTACTGACATACTCAAAACTTTGCAACATGATGTGGCTTTAGCAACAATGGAAGTCCTGCTATGCTGAGTGATACAGAAAATCTATATCAGTCGTGTCTAATGCTGACTATTCTTCTACAGCATCACCAAATTTCGTGAGGGTCAGGTGAAAAATGTTGGAGATTCATATGCTAGTTTGAGCAAAGGGTACTGGGGTAGGCCATTGATGCTAGTGGATAGGATACAGTCATTGCCGTAGTCATACAGTGATGCTTGCCATGCAGCCAGTCTGCAGTTGTATCGATGTCAGTCAGGATGCCATCTGTGATTGACACGTGATAATGTGCAGAGTTCTTTCTACTTAGGGCATTGTTATTGCAGGGAATGACTGTTGCCAACCCGTGCTCGTTGCAGTGACCCACTCCTGGCTATAAGCATCAAAGTAATTGTTAATTCATTATGGTCGCCCACTTTAACTACAGTGAGAGCATCCTACTGTTATAGTTTTAGCATGTTTTCTATTTTGCTTTTTTCATTCAAAGCGCTTTCTCTGTCATCAGTCAACCGCCATTCTTGAAACATCCTTGCGTAGTGTAGCTTTAGCTTCAGTAGACCTTTTGCTGTGTTGATTTTCTTAAAATGCCCCTAATAGAAAGAAGAGTCAAAAATCCTCAGATTTACCACTTTCTGCTGAGCTGCAACACATTATGTAGTATTCTGTAGAGATGTGTTAGCTGAAATGTGTGTATTGACAAATGAGGTCTAATTAATGATATTGGCATATATGCCGCATATGGTGTTTTAAGTCAGACAGCTATTTTTAGGTTGACTCCTCCGTGTCAACCTAATAAAGTGGGTCTCAAATGTCTGTCCGCCCGTCCATACGCCGTCCGTACGTCCGTCCGTCCGTTCACAAAAAGTTTCTTCGATTTCAATGAAATTTGGTATGAAGGTAGAGGTCGATGAGTGATGCATGACAGTATGCAGTATGACCCGAACCAAGGTTAAGGTCACGAGCCGTTCAAAGTCGGAAATTCGGCCATTATCGAACGCTATCTCCTCCCCCATTTATAATGGGGCTGGCAAATGATTACGGATTCTTAAATTGGGGCACAATACGTAAAGTTTATCAAGGCCAGATTTTTTTATTTTTGTCCTAGTTTGTGTCACATGACTTTGAAGTTGGCAGTAAGTAAGAGTCGACCGCCAGTCCCATACAGGGCTAATTTATTGAACATTCACCTTTGATGTGTAAGTGGATTGAGTGCCCAATTGAAACTGAACAAGGTCGGATTGGAAATTGACATGTTAATTGCCAGTATTCTAGTTATTGTTATTGCTGCTGCTGCTGCTGCTGCTGTGATAGCATGACAGCGTCCTTGAAGCAGTAGTATTAATCAGATCATCTCTGTGTATTTGTACAGATGTTGAGACAATCAACACACGACTTGACATAGTTGAAGAACTCATTCAGAAGGAAGACTTGTTCCATGGCTTGCGCACAGTACTCGGTCGCTTTCTTGATGTTGATCATTTGCTGTCGATGTGTGTCCAAGTGCCAAAAGAAGAAACGCTGAAAACATCAGACAATTGGATTACAACCATTATCTACCTGAAGCATACTTTAGAGGAAGTTGAAGCTCTTCGTATGGTCTTGAGTGCAACAGAAACAGACAATATGTTGCTCAAATCCTATCAGGCTGTAATTTTATCACCTTTGCTGTATGTTAGTCTAAGCAAGTTTGCAGTTTATTTACCTACAGATAAAGGTAAAGGTAAAGGTCGGATTCTTCTATAGCGCTACTTACACGGTAAACAACCTATGCTTTACAATCTTAGAAGTGGCAGTTGATTGGTAAGAGCCAATGGTGCTGCAGTGCAAATGCGGCTATCCATTGCATGCACTAACAGACAATTGGACCCGCGACTGCAGCTAGCAAGCACACTACCGCCCCAATCAACCACACCAGGCCTTAACCCCATAAGCATTCACCAGATGGCGCCACCTGAGCAAGGTAGCAGACGTCCAATTACAGCTTATTACCCACAGCTTGCACTGCTCAACTTAATGAAAATTTGAGAAAGTTATTTATCATTACTTAGAGTTTGATTTGAGGTGTAAGTAGATTTAACATTTTTTAAAAAACATTTAGACTTTATTTTGAATAATTATTGTGCATACTGCAAAATAGCAAAATAAGTTGTTACTGTAAAGTGTAATTAAAGATTAATGGAATATGTGTGGCTCTAGAAGATTTTCTTTGGTGTTGCAGACACTGTCTGATTCGAGATTGAATTCGATGCTGAAAAGAATAACTGAAGTGATACATGATGACACTCGGTATTTGAAAGGAGCTCTGGGCATGAGGACGCAGAAATGCTTTGCAGTGAAGGTTATGAAACTCTGTATTGAGTTAGTCATAGTAGATGCTGTGAAATATGTCAAGAGAATTGCAGCAGCCTGTGTTGTATTTGTGAGAGCTAAGTTAAATAAGTATGGATTCACAATGTCAGTTGTTAACTTGTTATGCTGGCCGCATCCATAGCAGAAAACCTAATTTAACGATCTGGCGTCCATCCATTTGTCCATCTGTATGTCCCGTTGGCATATTCACCATGACTCACCATGGGCAGAATGCAACGTGGCCAGCGTGCATTTCAGCCCTATAATAAGCAGGACTGACATACACATACTTGTCAATTACCTTGTGTCTCAGTTAACTTTCATTCATAGTTAATTGCAATGTTGTATATAATTTTGTTACAGCCTGGAATTAATGGTATGTATGCTTTGTTGCTGGGATAGAAAATTATGTTATTATTAGGCCGCATCATATGCAGTCAGTACATAAGATGCGGCCTCTTGCTGCAGGCGGAGTAGCGTGGTCTGTGTGTCTGTCTGTATGTCTGTCTGTTGGTCACGTTCATGTGCCCCGCAAGGTTGGTTGGTTGGGAGATTAATGTCCCCATTCAGCACAAAAATATGCTATATCGGGGACAAGGTCTTGGGTGGAGATTTAGTTCCGCCGGGTTAAGGATGGTCAATGATACAGTAACATCCCGACCTCTTTGTCTTTTTGTTCAGCAACGACCCAAAATGGCAAAAGATAGGGGAGGCTCATTTAAGTTATTAGGCTAGCGCCTACAACACGGTGGAAACTAACCAACCACCACACAACCTATTTATCAGTTCAATGTGATATCTTATGTAATTGCTGTTCTTCAGTTCCTATAACATATCTGCCTAATGACTCCTGCTGTACAATATTTTTTCTGTGTTGGTCTGGCTTTGAAATGCTTCTTTTAGGTAAAACTCAAAAGAAGCATCTTGGGGACCTCCCACCCACGGTACCAGACCTGCCTCTCCACCCCCTCATGAGCTTTACAAAAACAGCTGAACAGATCAACATGTCATTTGGGTGGGTGACTCAGGTGGGTCCAAAGAACCATGTATTAGATAAGGTCAAGATCCCCCGTGGAAATGGGCAATTTTGGGGGTTGTCCAGCCCATTGCAAAGCATTGTAAATCATAGGATTTTGCAGGTTTAGGTTAAAAGGTGAGCACTGCAAAAACAGCTGAACTGATTGAAATGCCAATTTGGAGACTAACTTACATGGGTACAAGGAACCATGTGTTAGAAGGGATCAGCATTCGCATTCTCGAGGGGGTGACAAGTCAGCGATGTGGCCTTTTGCCAAATTATTCTGGACACTTGATATTATTATTGTGGTTGTTGTTTTTTATTACGTTGTAACATTTAAGTTTTTGTTTATCCTACTCACTTTATCCGTCGTGTTTTTTCACTTTGTTATCATTGTTCTCGCTAACTTTGAATGTCGTGATGAGTAATTGAAAGTGAGTCTGCAAGGTGCTCAGCTTCATAGGAGCTGTTTCTAAAAGTCTGTTTTATGAATGATGATGTGTTTCGTCTAGTACCTCTATTTTAATGGTAATTTTCAGGACGAACCTAGGATGGCACAGGTTTATTACCACCAGATGTCTTTCCTGTCACCCAGCCGACATTGTCACAGCAATGCATGAAGCACATAATGCTGACTTCAGTCGGTAGCATGCCATCATCCTTTCTTCATACACCACCTGACACCAGATGGAACAAGCATTGCACCCTTTAAGTACCTTTAAGTAAGTAAGTAAGTAAGTAAGTAAGTAAGTAATATTTTATTTCAATGTGACATTCGAACACTGTTACACGAAGAATACAGATAAAATACAAGTAAAATATAATACACAAAGCACGAAACGGAATATGAACTGATATAAAGGCTAAAACCGGGACTAATTAAAACCTAGGCTGAACAGTGTCACGTGAGTAATGGAAGGTTATACATACTTAAATAAACAACGGTTCATATAACATTATTAACAATTATAATTATGCTGGCTCTCTGGTGCCACTATCAGTTACATCTGATGTGGCCTAATTATCTGTGGTAAAAACAATCATGTCTTGCCGTGGTTGGTTGGTCAATTTGTCAGCAGGATTTCTCAAAAAGTTGTGGATAAATGTTTATGAAATATTGGAAAATGATAAGGTTTGTGGTAAGAAACAGATGTTCCTCAGTGAATACCCGCCAAGGTTTACTGACAGTTAGGTTTTGGAGATGATCTCAAGCCAACCATAAGACAACATTAAATTAGCATGAATTGCCATGCCGCCACCATATCTCTTTTTCAGGGTGTTATACTTGTTAACTTATTGCATACTGTGTTGTGCTTCAAGCTGTGCTCAGCACTAGGTTTGATTGATTTTACTTACTGATTTATGCTGGGTAAATGTGTTATTTGAAATCTTCGAATGTCATCAAATGTACAAACGTCATTGTCTGCTAAACTCTGCTCTTCAGATTATGACGTCATTGGATTTGTTTGGATCACAGAACTTGGTGGCGGTTTGTACTCCCTTGAATGTGTTTAGTGTATCAGTACTTGCACCTTTTAGCAGAACATCTGATTACATTTTTATTACATGTGCTGTTTGGATGTGTACAGAGGTTGATGCTGTATATTTATGTTAGGATTGTTGGATGTTGCTCGTCGAACATACAATGAAATCGTTGATGACATCACTGGTGAGTGTTGTTGCCAGCTGTAAACCGTGCGGCATTTAACTCGCTCTCTAATTTTTGTTGCGATTTGTTCTCGTCATTTTGGTTTCGTGTCCTTATTATTTCTTGTTGAATTTTGCACAGCTATTTCGCTTTCAGCTTTAGTTGTATTGAATTGTTTAACTACAAAGTTTTCAAAACGTAACTGATGGGATGGATTCAGTGGCTGGACTGTACTGCAGGCGACTGTTCAATGCGTAACTTATTAACAGGTACTATTCACCAGATGACAAATAACCAGCCAGACTATTTAATGGCAGGCCATTTTATTTTATTTCATTTTGACTGGGCATCTATTAGTCAGTTGTTATTGGTAACTATTGATGTAGGCCTGAAGCTCGGTACATGCTGCCCCTGTTGACTGGCTTTCAGCACGGCCCGAGAGCATATTTATGGCACACATAGAATCGACAGACTGTGATGTGGTGCACTGTTAGCTGATACTCATTGACATTGATGTAGAACCTGTCAGTGATTATATCTGTAGTACGCATTCAAGTTTTAGAATGAACTGAGACATCTTTAATATACCAATGTTCTTTTTGTGAACTTCTGTTGTTTTTAATTAGCTGTGGCAATATGTAAGACTGTTAGTCTGTATTGCTGTTTCTCATGTGTTTGTCTGTTCTGTTTTCGTCTGTGTTTCCTGTAAAGCTTTAATAATATCAAGTAAACTCTTGAAGTTCAGTGTGTTTCAGTGTTTCCACTTCAACTTTGTTACTTTTAATCACCTGATACATTGATTCGTCTGTTCATTTGCCCGGATTTGCAAATTTTTGACTATTCGACACCAGTCTGATTATTTGTCTGCTGATGATTTGTTGCCTGGTGAATAGTATTCCTGGTTAGTAGGTTCCCCAGTTATTAGTGTCATGGTGAACAGTTACCTGGTGAATTGTCTGTCAATGAATGGTACCCAAACCATGGATTCACGACTTATTGACAAGACTATCATATTTAAGGTCGTAATGTAATCATTAGGATAAGGAGCAGTTACACTAATAGCAGATGACATGGCTAGAAGACTGTAGCAGATCGATCATTTGCAACAGAGTTGATAAAGCAGACGGGCGAGAAATATTGCCTTCCACTGAAGATGAGCTACAACACTGTGCGTGGCTTCCACGTGCAGCTATGCTCGACCGGCAAAGAGGGCTATTCCACCGACAATCTTCCAGAGGAGTTCATTAAAGTCACCAAGTGCAAGAATGTATTCAGTTTCACCACTGCTGACCTCGTATGTTTCCTTTATTGTTTATTGTGCCATCGCCACTCGACAGCGTAGGCATAGGCATTATGTTTTCAGGCTGTCCATACTCCGCATACGTTCATCCATTCGTTTGTCTGTTTATTCGTCCATTTATTTGGACATATCTTGTTACCACGATATCTCATGAACGGAGATTTTGGAGGTCAGAGGACAAGGTCACAGCAGGCCATTGAGGTGGTGAAGGTATCGACGTCGACACTGGGGCGTCACATCTTCTAGTTCTGTCTGATAATGTTCTGTTCATTCTATCTTAGAGTGGAAACTAGTTAACACAAGAGACTCAGCTATCACAGAGGGACCACATGATGTGCTATGTCAGTTTAAATCTTGTCAGTTGCTGCACAATTGTATGAAGAATCACATTTGAAAAGGCTTTAAATAGACAAATGACCTTCAAGGTCACTTAAGGTAATTGGAATTGCAACTGTTCAATAAGCCATATGTCATATATTTCGACAGCAAGTTATTTGTTCGAAAGTCACAAATTTTTCTACCACGCCTGCATTTGGCGCCCCGATGGGGGGACTATTAGAATTTTATCCAGATATTTAGTGTCAGCCCTTGGCTATCACGTGGCGTTGTTTGCATGATGATGTGTTTAGCAATTCTGATAGAACTCTTGACTTGTGACAAACAGACAGACACAGGGACATAGCATATACTGCGCTAGCTTATGAAAGTTAATTAATTAAGAATATGTGTAATTTATTTAACGTTTTCATAGCTTAATATGCCATAACATAATGAATTATGTATAACATTATATTAACAGTTATCTAAGTGAGTAATTCTTAAGACTTTTTACTGACTGCAAATTTTTTAATTATTTTTAGTATTTGGATCATTTTGTACATTTAATAAATTCTTATGCATAGCTAAGGATAAAAACAATACTAGATGTTCTTTGACCCTAGATGGATGGCCTATCAGGCCTACATTTGTTGTAGCAAAGAGTAACCTGAGCATTTGATGTGTATTCAGTGTCATTTGTTTTTAAGGAACATGTAAATGTGTTTGCTGTGTTTTTGTATTGTCAGATAAAAATGAATGGTGAGTTGAGTTTCATCTGTTACTGATATTTGGTACTGCAAAACTCTTAATGTTCACGTGTTCTTTATTTCGTGAATTTCATGATCTAAACAAAACTGTGAAATTAAAGGGTGCAAATATATGTTCAATGTTTACTAATGATTTGAAATTTTTCTTGTGTTGGCATTGTGTGGTTTGAATTTGCCAAACTAATTTTGCATGTGAAGTTGCCAATGTTTAGGGCAGCCAAATTATAACAGAACACCAGTCAATGCACTGCATACTAATAATGGTGTTTATACTATGTTATAGATCGAGTGAAGGAATCACTGAATGAAATATGTATCATGTCTGGCAAGTACGTACGTGTGTATTCTTAATGTTCATTGTTGTAGACCTTTCTCATTGCAAAAATATGGATGTGTGTCAGTAGCACAGCTGTTCATTAACTGATGCTGTGGTATCTGCAGCAGTGAACATAGTGTTAATTTGATTGCATGAGCTTGAAACCACAAATTTGAACACAGCTATGGAGTGTAACCATGGCATACTTGTATGTAAGTTGTTAAATCACAAGTCCAAGTTGTCGCACGGCAAGCCCAGCTAGTAGCAATGCACATCAACATCCTCACTCTTTAGGGCATAAATTGCATAACAAATCCAGAGCTGCAATATTCCACAGACATGTTTAATACTGGCCCGCCTACACATAGTGTAGGGGGCCTAGGGGGGCCAGACTAGTAACAGTCGCTGGTGTCTGTCGACGTCTGTCATCTGTAACGCGGCGCATATGCAACATAACTCGCCAGGGGGCAGCACGCGGCGGGCCAGTTGTAAGCGTCCCGTTAGGGCGACACCTTGTTAATACTTAGTTACTCGTCAAACACTTCTAGTACTGTGAGGTTCAGATATTATGCTAGCCTCCAGTACCTCTGTTAATGTCATAATGAACTGTTGAAATGTGCATGTATGTTCAGTTTGTATACTTCAGTTCATTTCAGCTCACCAGCTGCACTAATGAAACACAGTTGACAAGCTGATCATTTTATTGTACATGGCAAGAGTGCGTTACTGTCACTGAACACACTTTCCGTTGGAAGTTAGAACAGACAAAACAGTCATAGCCAAATAGTATAGTGCAGTATCTCTTCCATAATATAGGGTGGTCCTGGTCATTTTTGTGCTGTTGGCTGCAGTAAAGGTGCTTTGTGTAATGCGCTGTACAAATCAACAATCATCATCATCATCAAATGTTACGCTATGTCACAAGTTGTGCAGCTGCTGTAGACAGTAGTTGCTGCCAACTATGCTGTTGGTTTAATAGCAGTTAAGATCCTGAAGTGCTGTGATCCATATACCTGCCAAATTACAAATGTCCAATTCCTGTTGAAGCCATCGTGTTCAAGTGCAAGTCCACGTCCCAGTCATTCTGGTCCAAGTTTTCAAAAAACGTCAGACATAAATCCATGTCTGGGAGTTGTCTCACACAAGTCTGAGTGTGACAGATGATGATCTTCATTTGCAAGTTTGTAAACCAATATTACATTACCAGTCTGCTGGTGGTTTACAGAGTCTTGTCGGAGTTTATGGTTGAACTGAGGCAGCAGATGGTTTGTCTGTATGAACTGGCCAACTGCATCGCTGTACTGGACATGCTCACTGCTTTTGCCCACAACTGCATTCTAAACAGCTACAGTCAGTTGTGCCAGTATTATCAAAACTGATTTATTATATTATTGAATATAAAATAAACTTATGTGGATGCAAACAGTACGTTAAGGAACGTAACATACTTAACATTTACACCAAACTTTAAATATAACTAGCATGTAAATAGCAGAAAAAGCCATGTGACAAAGGATGGCTGTTTAAACTATAGCAGTACTCTTTTACACGCAGTGAATGGTCGATTGGGCAGTCTGTTTTGCATTAACTTTGACTGTTCTGTATAAGACTGTACGTAATATGATTTTTTATAGTCAAACTTTTGGAATAAATTTTAGAATGTTTTAGTGTCTGAAACATATAGCTGCTGTCTTATTGGTGCAAATAGTGATGAGAGTGATGCTAATTTGTGCACAGCAAGTTTGTTGTCTGTGTTTTGACAGCGCGACCAGAATTCACTGACACTCTGGTGGTGAAGCAGGGCAAACATCCAGTACTTGAGAGAATTTCTTTTGAGCCAGTTGTGCCAAACTCCACTGTATGAAACTACATTTCTGTCTGGATTTGCTTTGTTACAGCTTTGTTGCATGTGCAGACTGATAGTCATATTGTTCATTCTGATGTTGACGTCCGGTTATTTATTTTGATGTTGGCTTTTCATATTTTTGATATTTTGCAGAGTTTTCTTAACTGGCACTTGTGTAGCTGCAGTTTATATTTCACTTGTTGCAGATCGCTTCTGATGAGAGCAACTTGATTATCATTACGGGACCAAACATGGTAATTGTTATGAGATTGTGGAACCACTGATTCAAACCATCATTTACTCTCTGCTGCAGCAGTTCATAATTATTTCTTACCAGTTATTTAGCCACATATCTCTCAAAAACTATTTTTCAGTGAGTTACATGATGTGTCCCATAGGTAAAAGTTTCAGCTCCATGCCCTTTTAAGTCTATGTGGTAAGTTTGTGCATGCTTCATTACCATACTTCTGTTTAAATGAGTTGCATAGTGAATTGTTACTTAGGTGTTGAAATGTTATTTCATATGCGTTTTTTTAAGATTTCTGTTGTCATCTTGAATCTTGATTATTCTGCAATTTTGTTGAAACTTGTATGCTGACGTCAACGTTTATTCACATGTTGTATGTGAGTGAATACATGTTTTTATTACACTGATCGCATTTAGCATAAAACATAATGTAATGGTCTGGCGTCTGTCCATCTGTCGTCTGTCTGTCCCGTCAGCACCCTGTGACTCACCAGGGGGCAGCATGCGACGCAGCCAGTGTACATTTCGGCCCGACAATAAGGAGGACTGGCATATTTGTTTTATGAAGTGTTTGCATTTATTTTGTCAATTGAATTTTATGATTAAAATATTTACCGGTACTGATTGAAATAGATCAGGAAAGCTGCCCAGATATTAAAATATTAACTCCCATTATTTTGCATTTTGGCATATTGTGATGATTGTCTGGCTCAGTGCAGTTCTGGAAGCAAAGAAGTAATGTTTTTGATTCTTTCACAGAGTGGCAAATCGACTTATCTCCGTCAGATTGCACTGACTCAGATAATGGCTCAGATTGGTTCATTTGTCCCAGCTGAGTATGCGTCATTCCGCATTGCTGATCAGATCTTCTCTCGTATTGGCACTGATGATGATATTGAGACCAACTCTTCCAGCTTCTCTGTCGAGGTAATTGCAATTTCCGATATACATAGATTGACAGTGACATAATTTCTTCAGTAGGGCAAAGAAATGTAAACAGTTTGCAGCATTTGCAGTCAGATCACCAAGATGGCGCTTTTCTTAAACCTGTCGATTTAAATTTGTTTAAATAACGTGACAAATTTTCACCAGTTAACTTCTCAAAGTACAACAACTTGCCATACGACATAAAGATTGCAGATTACTGTTACGTCACTTCGTCATATCTATATGTTTACCTACAGCTCACGAATCTCTGCTTTGTTCTGCTGACCACTGAATTAGCAAGTTAATTTGTTCATTTATTTATGTAGTTTCAGTAAATTATGCAGTGGCCTCAGAGGGGGATGAAAAGTGATGGGATAAGCGTCAAAGATGGGCAAAGAGGAGTCTGGGAGATCTCTTAATGGAGTCCAGGCGAAGAATCCTGGTAGGGTGGTGAGCAAAGCTCCCAGAAGGTGAACAGAAATTAAGACATCAGTGTAGTAACCTGGAATTTTGATAATAATATTTATCTGTAAAGATGAATTAACGACTGGGTTAATCTACAAATAAGTTTTATTGTCAGTGATATGCTGTAGGCTCTCACTTACCTACAAAGTTCTCACAACTACCCAACCCCTGTACCTTCACAACCTCATTTCCATTCAACGTCCTCGCAGTATTCGCTCTTCATCCGTCATTACTCTTGCTCGGCCACCATCATCCTCTCTTAAAATAAATGATCGCTCCTTCCATTATGCTTCACCTTGTCTCTGGAATCAGCTCCCTTTGTCTCTTCGTAAGCCTCATTCTGGCACCAGTTCTTCCATTTCCTACTCACCTATTCCTTCACCCATCACTTCTTCCTCTTCTGATTCACCACTTTGTACATCTATAACTCCATCTCTCTTTCACTCCCGTCTTAAAACC
>Ga0209780_1001026_pt1 | contig 17336 bp, 11 predicted proteins | sample WorMetexBAHAMAS2_FD_187384 | JGI IMG/M metagenome (GOLD analysis project Ga0209780, IMG submission 187384) | Marine gutless worms symbiont microbial communities from Max Planck institute for Marine Microbiology, Germany - Inanidrilus exumae... | ecosystem: Host-associated > Annelida > Digestive...
ATTGTCGTCTATGAAACACGCAAAGCAACAAACAATGCCGTTCTGTGCTCATTATTTCGACCGTTCACATGTGTCAAAAGCGCCACACATAAAATTATCTGTTTCATTTCCGCAGCGTTTTCGAAAACTGCAGATCACAATAGATCTAAAAGTTAACAACAATCATAACAATGTTATGATTTATATATCTTATATTATAAACATTTTATAAGGCGCGCAAAAAGGTAGCAGCGCAATGTTATTCGCCTATTATAGACATTTATGATTTTCGCAATTGACTGACGACGTTTCATTAAAAAAATAAATCTGCATTTTGGCGTTATCTTAACGATGGCTACCGTTGTTTTCAAATCAAATACAGTCAATATCCCGCTAACAAAAATACCGTATAAATAATGATGATATTAGAAGCCGTACCCACACTGGCCTCACTTTCACACAGACTATTAATAGAAGTCACTGCATGAAAGTAAGTCCAGAGTTGGCTACAGTCTCCCCGTCAGTCTCAAGTCATCCATGCTGTGGTTATGCTTTGATGCCACCAGTCAAAAAACAAAAATAGTACTTCTTGCCTCGATTTTAGCATAAGCATTGCAATTAGCTTAGCTGTTGGCTTTTAATGTTTTGCTCGTACATCGTTTTAAACATTGTCACCTTTAGGGGACGTAACACTACTGGCCCGCCGCGCAATGTTACCGTAGAGCTGTAATTAGACTGCAGGTGGCATGACGTCATCGCCTGGCCTGCGCGGGTGAAGCCGCCTGCAGGCCCACCGTAAAGTGTTACAGACGACGACAGACGACAGACGACGACAGACGCCAGCGACCTTTACTAGTCTGGCTCCCCTACACTATGTGTAGGCGGGCCAGTAATAAAGCGATACTGTTGCATTCTATACGTGTGTCCAAAACTGCCCATTAAAAAGCAGTTTAGTACATTTATTTCAGTGGCATTCCCACTACACGGCAAACATGATCTGTACGAGATATGAACAGCAATTATTAAATTCCTAAGATCCACAATATGCTATAAAGATTTCTATAAAGTACTAGGCGACTCGATTTACAAAACGCAACACACGAACGACAACCAGTCTTACATACGTCGTACGACAAATCGGACAAATTACTTTCATGTCAAGATCTGGCTTTCCAGGAATTTCAGCTTTTGAGTTATGTACATGAAGGCTTTTTAACAAGTTTATGGAACCGGCGGACAGACAGACAAAGACATACGGAGCGGAGTGCAGTCCTTAATGACACATCTTAGAGGAACCGTAGGACACCAAACGCAAATGCACTGCGCATGCTAAAAATCTGACGGGTAGCCAGGTGAATCTATCGAACAAAACCACACCTGATAAAAAATGACCATAAAAGAACTACAAATAAAAACCGAAAACACAGCAGCTAGCTGGAGTCCTCGTCCACTAAGACAGTCCTGAAGAAAACCAACAGCGAAACTCGTGGATTTTAAGCCAGGAGTTAAAGACTGAGGGTTGATGTGGTGACGAGAGTGGTCATTTAACAGAAAAAGACGATCTTACGTATGCAAGATGAGGTGAGACAGAACTCGAATGACTGGGATGAGGAGGCTGGAAGAATGAATCAAGTGACGCGCATCGTCATCAACGATCAGTGGCTTGTAACAGAAATAATGTCGGCGGTCGAGCAAGCGCGACAAGAAATGAAGAGCGAACGGTTAATCTTCAAATTTCTCCGTTCCTCTCTCTTACGTTAGTTTGCGAGTAATTTGGAAATAGTTAGTCAAAATTATGCCCTTTAGTAACAGGAAATCGAATTCTGTCCGACTTTGCGGTAAATAAGTACAGTTAAGCGAAATCGGTCCTTCGCAGCGAAATTCGTACCGCTACATGCATTATCAATGTGAAAAATCTCCCAAAATTGTCCGTTCCTTGGGATTTCGTCACCCTGCCACGACCATAGGCAACATGCAAATAAACTTTAGTAAAGATCGCGCATGTCGTTCCGAAGATATCCTCGCGGACAAACACACACAGACGTACTCATCACAATACTTCGCAACCGCTTCGGCTGGCGAAGTAAAAATACCATGAAGGCACAGATTCCTCGAGAAAACTGAATAATTGAAGTCAGCGATAAATTAAAAGGCGTGCGCTATACCTTGACCAGATGTCTTCAAGTAGCCATCGAATCTTCTTGAGGTAGTAGAGGGCCATGTTGATGACGCCTCGAGAGTCGCCCGTCAGCGCGGGGCTTCCAAGTCGCCGGCGAAACGTCGCGGAGTCGACATCGCACTCGCAGTGCACTGCGACACTCTGCTACTCACGTCTGCCGCAGCAACTTCCAACCGATGCACAACAGCACACGCGCAGACGCGCGTCTCAATTAGAAGTAAGTCCGTCTTCAGACGATTATTATGCTTTCGCTACCCGACAGTGTCGGAAAAAGCATTGCTTTAGCCTTTCGGGCTGTCCGTCTCTCCGTCCGTTCGGTCGGTGGTTCATCCATTTGCCCGGACAGATCTTGTTACCATGATATCTCATGAACGGCTTGAGCAATCTCGATGAAATTTACTTGGAATATTCAGTAGCTCATACCGATGACCAGAATAGATTCTGAAGATCAAAGATCAAAGGTCAAGGTCACAGCAGACCATTGAGATGGCGAGGGCATCTACGTCGACGCTTGGGCGTCCATCTTCTATTATACGGCTCTAAGCCAGGCTTCAACCGCGTTTTGGCGGTGTTCACGTGTTCTGATATAACTCCCCCGGAAGTGTACCGATTTGGATGAAATCTGGAAAACTTTGAGACTCTGAGTACACTGTCGAGGGCCATGGCAGTAGCGACTGCTGGAGAGCCCGGCGAAATTTTTGTCAGGTAAGCAACGCACGATTTCACCGATTTCCCGTCGGCCAAATTTCACAAATTTGTACACAACACGTCGATCATTGTTGCGATAAAAACTTTCGGAACATAATTAAAAAAAACGGCAGGTATTCAGCTAGACCTGTGTAAACTATTTTTATGAAACAAAGGCAAGCGGATGTTCAGCTAGTTCGTTTTTACCCGCGCGACGCTATGCTAGCGCGGTATTTGCTGTCATCGTGTCTGTCCATATGTCCCTTCGTCTGTATGTCACAAATCGGACGGCTAAAGGTGGGATCACACAAACAGTGCTCAAGTTAGCCCAGGGCTCTAGTTTTATTATACAAAATTCCGATGGCATCACCGCCCACGGAGGCGCCAAATGCAGGTGTGGTAGGTAAAAATTGCGTTTTCTACCTGTCGCGAAGTCTCCGGCCCAGACGCCTTATTGCCGAAAATTTGTGTCTATCCACCACGGTGGTATATATGCGTCCACGACGATGCGCTGGCGGAGGAATATGCGGTGTCGTCAACAACGTTGGTGGTAGTGGAAGTCTGTTGACAACAATTATACGGCCCACTTGACATCAACAACAGGGATGACAGTTATGCTTTTATTTTGTAGGGGTTTCTGCGCCAAGACTTTATCGCGTACTCACTGAATCTTGCTCCAGCTTCGCGAGATACCAACTCGTTAGTTTCTCGATTCTTCTCGTTTTCACCTTTTAGACAGTTGGCTCTTTTACAAAGCCATTGACATTTTCTGCTGTTTTGTGGACGACGTCATGTTTTCACAGAATGGAGTGAATGGCCATAATTAAAGACGACGAGTATGTTTCATCGACTTCGCCAGATGGCGGCACTGGGGGCAGAGTCTGCTGACTCCGCCTGCATCTTGTTGTTGAACTTGAACGTTTGTTTTGTTTGTACAATATTTTTATCGTAATCGCGAGCGTTTGTCATGCGCAGTCTAACAAAATTCACTAATTTAGTTGTTAACGTACTTCTTTAAATGCTATTAATCTATGGAAACTGCGTGTAAACATTTTGCTTCGCCCTCGATAGGGGTGTAAAGTATTGCGATCAGCGTGTATGTATGTCTGTTTGTCTGTCTGTCCACTCGTATGTCTCAAAAACCACATGTTTATACTGCACGAAATTTTCTGTAGATACTAAATGTGGCCGTGGCTCGACCCTCTTATGACTGCAGTGCAATATGTTACATACTTGGTTTTGTGGATGACGTAACATTTCACATAATGGGCCAATGTGACAGAATCAAAGACGACGTTATGTTTTGTCGACTTCGCCAGGTGATTGCACCGGGGGCGAAGTTTGCTGCCTACGATTGCCTTATTTAGTAAAGCAATCGCCGGCCGCGTTCATTAGTCGAGCATTTTCCGTTTTTTGATCGATTTACAGGGACCCAAGGATCAGGTCTAATATTTTTTGTTATCTGCCCGACTGTTAACGAATATGTAGACACAACATAACCGCTTTTTGCCCCCCCCCTTGTTCACGGCCCTTGACTTTATTCAAGATATTTCGACCACTGCCTTCGCCTGTTTTGAATATGTTGACTAGAACGCCACGAATAACATACTGTACAGTAGGCCGCCCTAGCTAAAGAAAATAGCGTAAGTTCGCGGATGTGCAGAGCGGTCATAGTCGCGAAATAACTAATGGAATAGTGGACTAACGCGGATCGAATTTTTTATCATCCGAGCACCTGTGATGGTCAGCTGTCGTCCACTGACCATGGCAGCAGCCACGTGTTGTTCGTTGTGAGGCGGCCGTTCGTCTGACCGGGTGGCCGACATAATCATCTCGCTCCTCAAAATGCGCAAGTTTATTGGCTTTTTCGAGCGCCGCTCGTTGGACGCTAAAATATTCATGCGTGGCGGAATGGCGCCAAGTGCTCGGATGAGAAGTGGGCCGGCGCTGCAGCCGCTGCAGCGACCAAGCTGGAGGGCATCTGTCACCGGGCACCTGCATTGCATGGCACACCCTACTCTCGGACGTCGTCGCTGCAGCAACATGATGGTTCAGACAGTTCGTTCGGCTGAATAAGACCCCACAAACGTAGGGGCCCACACCCGTTCTCCAAACACATACTCGTAGTAGTTCAGTACCTCGTTCACCCTATTGGATTGCGGTGTTAGAATTTGGAGTAGAGATAGATTAGGGGGTGCATGTCGAGGCAAAAATGAACCTAAATCGGTTCAGTTTGACGTGGCAAGTATGCCAAGGAAAGCTGATCATTTTGACCCGGACGATGAGGTTATGCGTCCGGTCCCTGTATACCGGGCAGGGTATGGCACACAGACCGGCGGCTGGAGACCCCATGCGGGCCATCAACAACAGTTAGACGAGCAGTGGCCGTCCACAAACACATCCGTAATCTAATTCATCTGCGCACACACACACACACAACATAGCATCCACAGACCGGCGCCCAGCTCCATCCGCGTGACTCGCATTCGTGCCTCGTCGGTTCTCTATATATTCGTTATGTATAGGACCTCCCACGTCGCTCACGTGCATTGTTGCTGTGCCCGGCTTAACTGCGCAGTGAAAGCCGCGAAATCCGATTACCTCCAACGGCCGGTTATCAATCAACTTGCAATACCGGCTGTTCTCAACCTCATGCGATCTTTACGGAAGACTTTCTGGTCTAGGTAGAGCAATGGTAGGTTGTGTCTGTTTGTCTGTCTGTCTGTCAGCCAGGACGATAACTTTCGAAGGAAATGACCTTTGATTTATAATTATGTTTGTCTGGCTGACACTATCGATTCATCATCATCATCATCATCATCAAAATGCAGGATTTAGAGTGGCTCATAATAATGTCAATTATTGCTGGGGCACTTTACATAATCGATTGTCAAGGTCGTAGATTAAAGTTCAAGGTCACATGCAGAACTCGCAGGAGGAAACCATTTTGGCTATGCATGCACGTTAGTAAGGCTCGGTCGACTGAAAAGCAGACCTGAACTTGAAACTCTAAATACGTAACAAGGTGGTCGGTGCAACCTCGAAAACGTTTCTAGTTCTTGTTCTAGTTGGAAAAAGTGTGGTTTTAGCTGGTGGTCGAAAGGGGTGACCCACACCCACTCAGATTAGTGTGCCTTGGTCATAGCACTTGACCATCAACTGAGGCCAGGCTTCGACAGATCAGTAAACTTCGACGCTATGAATTATACGACTTTCTCAACGTAGCAGAGCAGCTGAAGCAACAGTTGTGCCGTGTGTGAGTTCACGATTTCACACAATGTGTATAAGTCAGCCGCATAGCTAGCCAGGAGCACGGGTCCAGACCCCAAACCATGACCATTTATCGGTGGGATTTTCACAAATCCGATTAGAAAGTTCTGACGTATAGTGGGATTGGGTATCACGCCTCTGATTGCTGTTTTTTTAGATATGCGAACGGACCGACAAACAAACAGACAAACAAGCAGACATACAGACACGCTGATTACAATACTTCAATACTTTAAAATACGAACAATATGGATACTGTCAGACCATTTTTAAGTCTCGAATTGCCGAGTGTGACAGTTATTAACAGGGCTGCTAAATTCCAGTATAGGCTGTAGTATTAACTGATTGTGCTGTTGACAAATCGCTGCTTCTTTTCGATAATCTTTTGGCAGTTAGGTTATCTTTTCTTTAATTTTATTTAATATTCGTTTATTTTGTTTAATTGTACATTACTATCACTTGTTGGTGAATAAAGATTGTCAATACTCCGCAGTTCGCATCCCTGTTGGGGGCCAAGTAATTACAGTAACTTAGAATCAAAGTGGAATCAGTGCATGAGAGTGTAAACATGCAAAAGCTGAAAACAGGGCGACAGTATACAAGTCAATCATTATAATTAACTATTATTTTATTGTCACTGCCCACTTGCCAACTGACCACTGGCAACTGGACCTAAACACTTAGTTTAACTGAGATCGCACTTAACACACGACATAGCACTGATAAGATGCATAACGGTACGTCGGGTGTCATTGACGATGATGTCATTACCCTCGCCGGCTGTATAGCCGCCGGCGTGGGGTAGGGCGTTCAGTCGCGTCCTCTCTGTCTGTCTGTCTGTTTGTCTGCGCTCCGAAAGGAAAACGGCTTGAGCTATCAGCACCAAAGTCGGTAGACATGTAGTCCGTAGCAGAACCTCGGCATGCACTGACCCTGAGGTAAAAAGATCAAAGGTGAAATCTTAACCCTAACCCTTGGATTAGGGTTTTAACCTTTGCGATGGGGATGGGCCGGGATTCGCCCGGCGTGGGTCTGCATGTCGATACGACCGCACATTTCACTACTTATCCATAATATTTTATGTTAATTTTCCAGAAGATTATTTTCTCCATCCCTCTGGTTTTGGGGTTGTCTTGCCATCTGTCAGCTCTCCGCAGACTGAGAACACGTTCCATGAAGGCCTATGCTTCTGACGCTGGAGCTGACTACGAAAGAGTGCAAGCGGATCCAAAAAGAGTCCTTTGTCTCATTTACCAACCAAAATCTATTCCATTATTCTATTCCATTATTCTTCCAGTATGAAATAAGATCACTGCCAACGCTGTTTGACGCAGTGACGTCTGTGGCTGATGAATGGACAGTCACATCTTGTTCCTGAAACCCGAATGGCTTATATATAGAGGCTGGGTGGTCTTCTCCGCTGCAGATTTATTAGTTACTGTTATTTACTGTGTCTTAACTGATTTAGTTTTTCTAGTTTCATTTATTGTTTCAGTTACTTTTCATTTTTCAGTTACAGCTAACTTAGATAAGTTTTTACCTGTGTATCGTGTGCATAAACTCGTAGTGAAACATTTTATTGTTGTGTGTATGAACTATTTACCTGTGATGTTGTTACCTACTTTTTGATGCTTACTCTAGCTGCAGTGTTTTTGTTGTATTTGTTACATTGTGCTATATGAATTGTCAAAGACAAAATTAACTTCTATATAACTCTTATCAAGTCTCATCCCCCTAGACGTACTTCGCACTTTTGTTATTAGTAACGCACTGCTTTTTGCTCTGCGACATAACATACCTACTATTACAATGGTAAAAGCCTGTAAAAGTAATTATTTCGTTTCCGGTAGAGGTGCGAAGTACCTCGGTCAGCGTGCCTGTATATGTCTGTAGGTATGTCTGTCTGTCTGTTTGTCTGTTTGTCGCATATCTCGAAAACCACGTCTAAATTTCACCAAATTTCTGGTACATGTTAATTGTGGCTGTGGATCGGTCCTACTATGACGGCAATGCAACATTTTATGTACATCCGGTTTTATCCATGACGTCATGTTTTCACACAATGGAGCGAATGGGCTAGAATAAAAGACGATGAGTATGTTTCATCCAGTTCGCTAGGGGGCGGCACCGAGGGCGTGCAAGGGTAATGATGCAAATGCGGTGTACTACTGAAAATATTGAGGTTCGTATAAGCATGCAGTGTGTCATGAACAAAATGCTACGGCTAAAGCCATTGCCCATAGTTTGCCTAAAAGTGCTACGACCATGGCCATGTTGGCCATATTCGCCATGCTCGTGGGCCGTGGCGACGCCCGCACCCTTTGCTCTATAAGGCCGTTAGCCTGCGCAGTGCGCTGAGCTGATATTAGATGCATTAATTTCGATGAATGATTATCGGAGGCAATATCAGTTATACCGTCTTCATCGGCCGTCGTCATCGACGTGTGAACGACGGCCGGCAAGTCTCTCCTCCATCATTTCCTCCCGACCAACCACTCGTCGCAGGCCGCGTCAGCAGGTGTCCGCGATATTAGCTCGACGTCGGCCGGCGCTAAAGCCTCTCCGAGGACCACCGACGACGCCGCGGCGATTGCCGGCGGTGCGCGCCGTGCCGTGCGACCAGCGCGCCCGCCGGTCTAAAGTAGCAGCGCTCGTCACCTGCTGAAGTCAGAGACTGATGTGTTGTGTGTCTCATACGATGCACAGCAGACATACGTGAGACAGGCTGGTACTCGGCGATGAGACTGAATTTAGACACTATGGTACATGCGAAACACATACACTTTATTACCCACGCCGACGGCAGTCGCAGGGTTAGGGTTTTAACCTCCGTTTGTCTGTGTATCTGTCTGTTTTTTCGCACGATATCTCAAAAACCGATGTAGCTAAAATCACCAAACGTGACACAGAAATGTTACACAATATATTAGTCCTGGAAACCCATTTTTTTAGGTCAAAGGGTTGAAGGTCAAGGTCACGAGTCAGAAAGACATTGCCGGCGTGGATCTTTGTACTGTTGTGAGTGCTAGGTTCTTCTAGTTTGAACTTGCTTTTAATCGCAGCTGAGCGTAAAGATGTGAATTATCCTGATAAGCGAGGACCAAGCTGTTATCGTATACGCAACCAAAATTTGCACGTGGATCGCTCAGATATCGAATGGTGGAAATCGGGGGTGGTACATCCCCACCCCAGCCATTTAGAGGAGTCTGAAGAGCGTCTAAGTGAAGCATGTCTAAGTTTAAGAGATTTTTGTTTTGTATAAAGTTGTCTGACGATTTACAAAAAAAAATGCTAATCCAGTGCAGCGGCTAACAGGTTTCTTTCGGAACATGCAAGTGATATAGATGTGGTTAAATGTTAGCAAGTGCGATTCAATTTCGAGGTACCAGTGTCAACTTAGCCCGTAGCACCAACGACTTATTGGTTAAGTGCGACAACTCTACTATACTAAGTGCAATGAGCACGTAACGGATCTGCTGTGCTCACTGCATTCTCATCAGATCTGGTTGAGATCACCAAGCTTAACGGTCAGAACTATAAATTACAAGGTCAACACCAGAGCTTACAGAATCAAGATCAGTGCCAAAATTGCCCTCGAAGCCAAGACGAAAGCCTACTCGGGTACATACTTCGTACTTCTGCCCCATGTTCCTAACCATCAACATTTCTCCTCTCTGTCCTATAAGTATCGTCATGTGACTCCATGAATCTTACACTTCCTTTACCGACTAAAAACTGAACGTATTAAATGCAAGCTCCTGTCACTCACGTACAAAATCCTCACACACCGAACCACCATAATTATTACTGGCCCGTATACACATAGTGTAGGGGGCCAGACTAGTAACGGTCGCTGGCGTCTGTCGTCGTTTTTAACACTCGCATATGCAACGTAACTCACCAGGAGGCAGCACGCGACGGCGGGCCAGTAGTGTTACGTACCGTTAGGGCCACACCTTGTTTACACAGCCTCATCACTGTTTAGCCTCCTCGCAGCACTCGCTCTTCATCTTTTTTACTCTCGCTCGTCCACCTACATCACCCTCGTTACGAATAATAATCGTTCATGTCAATATGATTCACCTTGTCTCTAGAACCAGCTGCCTGTTTCACTCTGTCAACCTCATTCCAGTCTCTCTATCCCTGACTCACCTCTTTCCACGCTTGTCACGTCGTCTTTCTATGTTGTTTCTCTATTCTCATCACCTATAGCTCACTCACTCTTCCACTCCCGGCTTAAAACCTATCTTTTTCACCTTAGACTGTTTTTCCTCCCTCAGAGCCGACTTTACGGACTGTTATTTGGAATTCCGTTTCTTCCAGTTCTAGGCTGCATCGCCTGCGGCCTATTGCTACAGATGACGCACGTAGCTTGGTCTATGTGTCTGTCTGTCTGTGTGATGGGTACACAGGTAAGCTGTGCAAAAAACGGCTGAAGCGATCACGATGTCGTTTTTGGGGGCTGACTCATGTTGGTCAAAAAAACCATGTATTACATGGTTGATCCAGATTCCTCACGGGAAGAGGCACTTTTAAAGGGGAATGTGTCGGCCAATTGTAACGTAGGCCTACCTACCGCAGGCGAGGGTGATAAAACGACGATGCGGCCTTTTGCCAAATTACTTTGAATTTGAACACTAAGCTTGTTTGTTTTTCGTTTTGTTCATTATTTTCACGTTTTTGGTTCCGTGCGGCAGATTAAGCTGGCTACCTACCAACTATTGGGCGCACGTTAGATAATAATGGTATGGTATCGTATCGTAGGGCTATGGGTCAGAGCGAAGCACCGTAATGTCGCGCGGTAGCGATGAAGCTTCGACGGCGATGCGTGCCGGCTTCGGTTAATGCGGTCGTTGTTGGTCGAACGAGTCGTAAGCCGCACCGTCAATCACCGGGTGAACTGAAGCAGATCGTGCAACTAAGACTCGTCGACGACGACCGCTTAATTCGTGGCGACGACCACATCAGCTGGATTTGTCGCTTCCAACGTCACCCGGCCATCGGCCAAGCGGCGCTCTCTGAAAAAACCGCGGAACCCTGTTACATTTTCAAATAACTAATGAATATGGGCCAGTAGCAATCATTTGTCGTATATCAAAAATCTTCGAAGAGTCTCTCCGGTCTTCCTGTTTGTAGTTTGTGAGATTTGATAAAACAGGGTACCAGCTTAAGTTATACATCCACAACAACTATTTATAAAAGACAAGCTGATAACTAATTTAACAATTTGTGTTAGGTGGGGTCCGGATCCGCCCACGTAAATGGAGACCTCCCAGACGTGGATTGTTGAAAAATTATCGGTTGGCTGATCTTTATTTCATATTTACAATTTTACATTCAGGTCTGCTTTTTAGTCGCGGTAGGCCATCATACCAGTTGCTGAACTTTCGTAGGCCTAAATTTTTGGGACCCATTTATATTTTGAAATCGGTGAAGTTAAACATTTCAAATTTGGCACATTTACTAGCCAAATGATGATAAATTAACACTAAGTGGATTGTTGGACACCATATTGGGTGGCACAGTGGTTAGAACGTTGGTCTCGACGTGCAGCTGACGGGTGATTACTTAAGTGGGTAAGCCTTCCGCTATAGGTCAGCCAACTAGGCCAACTCAGCCTTTCATCCTTCCGAGGTCGATAAATTAAGTAGTAAGCTATATCAGATGTGTGCCGCATTGTTCAGGTGGTGCCATTTGGTGAATGCTTACGGAGTAAAGTCAGGATGGTCGTGTGAGTGGCAAGTAAAAACTGTATGATCCCGTTAACACGTGCCATTCTGTAGCGCTTCGTGACACTTTAGGCCGTAAGAACGCGCTATATAAAAGTACCTCATACTTTACTTTACTTTACATGTAAGAGAAACGCAGCATCGTGCGGTCGTTTTTCCAAACAGGCCCGTAGACATAGGCGTAATTTTAGGGGGATGGGGTTCCGGACCCCCACTTTTTTGGAGTGGAAGGACGGACCCAACTTTATAAGTAGGTCCCTACACCAAGTCAGAAATTTTGCTTGGTCCACCTCACGTTTCAGACCAAAGTTACGCCACTGCCTGTAGGCTCACACTATCTTAATGTTAGTGGTAAACATTAAGAACTACGTTGGACTCTTTCATATGCAATTCGGCCATTTTTATAGATGTGATCGACCTGCAGTATTTCAGGGTAATCGTCGCCCTTAGGTTAAATTTACATCGCAACCTGTCTTCCGGATTTTGTCACGAGATTGCGCCCATTTTGCAGTAGTGGTAACGACTGTCGTGAGTGTCGTCCGCTCCGAGCACCCAAGCAAAAACCGCCAAATCCTGTTACCCTGCGTTGAACCCGTTTAAGCTGTTTCCTGCGTAGATGACTTGGTCGTTTGCCGATGTGTTCGTGCAAGGCTTTGTTCTACTCTCGCCAGACGAATACTAATGACGTCGGCGAATATTTCTAACTTCGCTTTTAATGCTTCATCGTCACTCACTAGATGGCGCAGTCAGCAGTGATTCTACTCCGAATCGCCGACGACAGAATAGGCTCAATTCTGATCGAAATTTACTTCTGCTGTAACCTGTAACTTTCTTTTTCGGCGTTTCATCATTCGTTGTCGTCTTAAATTTGACAGTTATGAACGTGATCATCAGTGTCGGGGTCGATGCGTGCTTTCTTGGTCTATGTGTGTGTAGATCACGCTAAAGGCTGAACTGATCGAGATGCCGTTTGGGGGAGGGGCTGACTCACGTGGGTGCAATGAACCATGTATTAGATAGGAATCCAGATTCTCCATGACAAGTGGCACTTTTGAGGGAACATGTGCCGTACCATTGTAACGTACTGAAGCATGAGTACATTGCGCACTGTTCGCCTGCAAGCAGCCGAGGGCGAATGTGTCTGACCAGCGCAATGAGCAGGCGAACGCATTCGCCGCCGCGAAGTGTGAAAAAACAGCGATGCGGCCTTTTGTTCAGTTTACTTTGGACACTTCTCCTCAAAATAGACATATTATCGATAAGTCTTTTTAACAGTTTTTATGTCATCGGTATGGCACCAACAAGTCTCCGCTACCGCTGACAGACCCGCGCGACACAGTGCCTCAGGCCCACAGTATTGTACACAGATGTCGACTGTCAGTGTGATAAATTGGTGACCGGGAATGTCTCCAGTTTACAACACTGACCGTCTACCTAAGTTGACAGCACCTGAGACGATCAGCCGCTCCAGAGATATGGTTGGTGCCCACCAAAATGTAAATGGTTCACGTGACCTAACCACGCCCCTTTCAGGGACGGTTTGACATTCGTTGGTTAGCAATTACTACCGACAATATACTTACCAAATTTGAAGTTTCTGTCTACACTCACTACGAAGATATGAAAAGCGATACAAAATGTGAAATGGGTGGTTTGGTGTAGTTAGAGTCACTCAAAGTCACTAGAAATAACACCACTCGATAGAGCACATACGAGTTCCTATTAGCGTTCCATAGTAACTATGTCCCTATCTTGCACTGTTTCTGTTATATAGCGGGATATTGGTGGAAAGTTGCCGTTTGAACCTACCCCACCTCCATTTGGCGCCCCCGTTGGGGGTGATCCTGTTGGTATTTTGCTGGGATTTTTGGCGTCAAAAAACTACAGTCCCTGGGCTATCGTGTGGCATTGTTCGGTGATCCTGCATTTAGTCGTTTTGATACAGTACCGACTTGTGACGGACAGACAGACGGAGGACACACGACGACGACAGTAAGTAGCCTACCGCGCTAGCATAACGTCGCGCTATTAAAAGCTGTCATTGAAAAATCGTACATGTTATACCGTTTTTGTCTCGATTGCGGTGTGTGACTATACGTTTTGTACGAACAAGATTGAATGACGGTAAATGAATGGGCGCGTGGTCGGTGACTGAACTATACCTGGTAAGCGAACCGCTGCGATGATCAACTAGCAATTGACTCGGACTGTTATTGCTTCACCTGGGCAGGTAACTTGAGGTTCCGCATCGCCGACCAGGCAGATCGTGCCGAAGCATCGGTTACTATATAAGCCCCACACATAGGCCTAACGCTGTATAGTACGCGGACGGCCGTGCTAAGGTTCTTGCTGATCTTACCGTTACAATAAGTACCGGTGTTTAAAACCATAAACGATCAGTTTCGATTGTCCGAAAGTCTGTTTTCCTAAAGTCATCGACTGACATAATGCCGCAGAAGACGTCAGACGCGGAGATGCTACGTTTGCGTCGATAGAGATCGCTGAATGAGATAAGCGCAGTAATCAGAGACCATAGGCACCTTAGGCGCCGTAGAATTTGTGAGATTCTACGTTTCAACGGAACCACATCAGCATCATGGTGAGTTGGTACCATTTTACGGAAATATGTTTTAATGTTCGTTTGTTACAATTTCAGTTTTGCTATTATTTTACAAAGAAGCGTTTCAAATTAGGCGGTAGATGCATTAATTTACCACGGTCATCTGGTGGTTTTTTGTACTTGGTAGTTTTTTTTAGAAGGATCACTCAGTCATCAATAACGGCACAACATGCGATGCGGCTTTTTGTCAATATTCTTTGACCACTTGTTATTAAACCTGTCAGCGCTGTATGACATAGAATCACAATATGCTCCCGTTCATCCTACTACAGTCGGTACAAGTCATCTACAAGTCTTCTTTGCAACTGAACAGTGAGCCTTAATGCAGCCTTAAAACAACCGATTAAATCTTTCCGCGAAGGTCACTTGCCCGGGCCAGTCAATTCCAATCTCAAGAAACTACAACATAAAGCTGTCACGTTTGCGTCCCTAACAAATAACATCGCGGAACGATCGTAAAATCACCAGGTACTTGCATCTGTACGTTTAAGTCAAGTACCAAACTCCAAGCGTCAAGTACCAAACTGTCCGAAAAAACACCAGATTTGTTTAAACAATTATAGTTGCAATTAGTGTGTCTGTATGTCGGTCTGTCAGTCCGTCAGCTGGCACATCTCAAAAATCACACGTCCAAATTTCGTCAGATTTTCTGTGGCCGTGGCTCGGTTCTGCTCTGATGGTAATGCAATACGTTGTGCACTTCCGTTTTTGTGGATGGTGCTTTCACATAATGGAGCGAATGGACTAGAATCAAAGTCAACGCGTATGGTTCTCCAGTTCGCCAAATGGCGGCACCGGGGCGAGGCGAAAATCGCAGTAAGAACCTACCCCACCTGCATATTGTCCTTGACTCAATGAGCACGCAAAAACGTAACAAATATAAATGCGTAGTGCGGCTGAATGGGTCGGTGGTATGTCTGCGTGCTGCACCGTGCACGGATCAGCGCCGGATTTGCAAATGTGAAGCCGGGGTCGTAATCCTTACTTCCTGATGTTTACTGCCTAACGATTGTATTGACGATGTTAGTCATGATGCTGCTGATGTCAGGGAGAATGAGCCGATGTCTAACGTATGAGTGCATGTCGTTTATGCAGAGGTTTCGCAGCGGTGATGACGTCACATCCGGTGACCGGCAGATTCTACGTTGCGTCACTTTGCTGGCGGTCGTTTCCGGTGTCTTTGCTACGTCGACCAGCCAAGCGACGTACCTGCAGTACTTGAACGGTAGACAACGCTTGCATGAGATTTGCAGTAACAAAACAGTGCGAAGTTTTAGCACCGACGTGTGCAGTACATATGCACGCAGATAGCAAATATACAGTCAGAGGTGATCGCTTTATCTCCGTTAACATTAAAGGCAAAAATATAGGCTAAATCGTCATGAATCTAGCACCGAAATAAGCACGATTACTGTTGCGTTTTGTAGCTCATTACACTTTAGTGGTTCAGACCGAGCAGTCGGTCTGATGTATGTGTCTGTGTCAGCACAATAACTTCTGAACTAAATGATCTTTGACCTAGATATTTGGCGTGTTGGCTTACATCGACCATAACGAGGTCACGTTCACGGTCACAGGACGAGAAATGTCCCCTTTTCGGTTATGGATGCACGTTTTGTTGAGTTCTTTTTGCTAAAGTGGTCGGTGCGACCTTCAGTGAGGGCTTTCTACTTTTGACATGTGTTTATTTTTCTGTTTTATGGAATTCAGTATTTTTCTTTGGACATCTCACTAACTCTCTTTCTCATTATTTAGTTTGTTTGTTTATTTTGTTTTGTACTGTTTCTCTACCTATATGTTTAATAATATTTTGAATTATAAAACTTCCTATCCACAGAGTTCTGGATATCGATACAATGCATATTTATAGTCTTTTACTTGACGAAACCAAGGTCGTTTTTGTTGCCGTCGAAATTAGCCGTCTGTTTACGGGCACGAAAGAACATAAGCTTACCGATCTGCTTTGTGAGGCGCCCTCCGTCTACAATACAAATACCCCAGTTACTGTTACTGCTCCTGACAATCTAGTCACGAGTAGACCTGATTTGAATTTGAAGCATCTCGTCGATTGGAAAGGCATAGTTGTGGTCGGGCAACATGAAAGCGGTTAGTGGTGACGTTGAGTGTGACAATCGTGCGGCTGGTGGGCACGCTGGTGTCAAAGTTGCCGACGCGTGACTGAATTATTCTTATCAATAGACGATTGTACGAGACCCGTGGTATCTAATGCTCCTCATCAGCGTTGACGTGACACCTCGCAACCCCGTCACCCGCCGACGACCCTTATGTCGCCAACTCAGTCACTACGACGTCGGGAGGCGTAGGCACCTTGCACTGATCCTCCAACTGGTACGCCAAGGTACTCAGTGGCGACGTCGTTTGGTGGCAGGCAGCTATAATCCGGGATGGCGCCAAGCACTGCGTCTCAACGTAACGTAAGCTGCATCGTTAGAATCCGGCGCCCTCCTATGTCGCTGCATTAGACGTGAACATCTGAACAGTTTCTATATAGAGCTGATCTAAGTCAAAGGTAATTTCGTTCATAAATTATTGCCCAGACACATATACACACATCGAATTGACTGCTCTACCAGGCCACTAAAGCGGTCTGTAAAAATTAAACAAGATAAAAGTGGAATGTACTGTAGATAGTAAATTGCTTTGCCGGTATAAAGTTAATTGCAAAAGGTTATATAATCCAAAGTAATTCAATTATGACAGTTTCCAGTCATGGTCATATAACGCATATTCAATCACTTGCATTCTTTCTCGTTACCACCTTCATTTTCGGTCTTTCCATTATTATTCGGTGTTCACGCGTTCGGCTATAACTCCGCCTAAAGTGAATCGATTTGGCTGAAATCTGGAGTAC
>Ga0209780_1001027_pt1 | contig 17332 bp, 10 predicted proteins | sample WorMetexBAHAMAS2_FD_187384 | JGI IMG/M metagenome (GOLD analysis project Ga0209780, IMG submission 187384) | Marine gutless worms symbiont microbial communities from Max Planck institute for Marine Microbiology, Germany - Inanidrilus exumae... | ecosystem: Host-associated > Annelida > Digestive...
AAATGGGGGAGGAGATAGTCTTTAAAAATGGCCGAATTTCCGACTTTCAAGGGCTCGTGACCTTGACCTTGACCTTGGATCGGGTCATACTGCATACCGTCATGCATCACTCATCGACCTCTACCTAAAAATGTAAGAAATACTGACAGAAATATACATAAACAAAGCGTTGCTAATACGCACATCAAAAATTAAACACACTGAATCAACTTAGACGGTGTACGATATAACGCCTTCGCCTGATCAAAGAGATGAAACTGCCGCGCAAGTAAGCGAGAACGTTATAGAAGAAACCTGTTGAGTGTCACGGGAGTAAAAAGAAGCTTGTTTATGGGGGACATAAACTCTCGGACATCGCTGAGACAAACGTATTTGTTGAAGTCAGTAAGTAAGTAAGTAAGTATACTACTCAGAGTACTTGTGGCGCCAAACTCTCTTCCCATTAACAACGGTGCCGACACCGCTGAACTGAAATGAATGGTACAAGTATAAAGCTCTTTGCTTTCATTCCGTAAGCTGCGATCACTGAGTTACTATATGATACGATACGATACGGAAGATTAACGTGCGCTCAAAAGCTGACGAGATGGCCAGCTTAATCTAGCGCACGGCCCAGAAACGAAAAATAAGGAAAAATAAAATCAAAAACCGAGTAGCTCAGAAGAAGCGGCCCAGGCAGTTGGATGTATGACATGGTTTTCAGTCAATCCAATTCAACCACCAACGTGACACATTTCGTCGTAACGTGTGAACTTAATGCATAATAAATTAGCCCCGTACGGGACTGACGGTCGACTCTTCACAACTGACGTTTCTGTCAACTTCAAAGTCACGTGACACAAAAACTAGGCCAAATATCAAACATCCGGCCCCATCAATTTATGCATTGTGCCATAGTTTAAGAATCCGCGGTCAGTTGCCAGCTCCAATTGTAGATGGCAGATGAGAGCTTTTGAAAATGGCCGGATTTGCAACTTTGAAAATTGCATGGCCTTGACCTTGACCTTGGATCGAACCATACTGCAAACCGTCGTGCATCATTCATCGACCTCTACCTACATGCCAAATTTCATTAAAATCAAAGAAACTTTTTGTGGACGGACGTACATGGCGTATATACGCAAGGACAGACGGACGGACGGACATTTGGTCGACTCTGTCGAAGAGTCGACCTAAAAAAACTCGACTGGCGATCAATGCGGACGGACATTGTTTTGAAGGGCGACGGCTATTAGTTGAATATACGTACTCGGTCACGCCACGCCCACACGGCACGGGAAACGCCAACCTTCGCAGCACTATTAGGATGGTTTGACGATGCGCATAACACACACACACCACACACACACACATCCGCCCGACCACACCCACGCCGTCATGCAACTCAATTAGGCGATGTCTGACGGCGTAGGTGCTTGCGTGTGGAGAGTGTTCTTAGACTCAGCGGGAGTATTACAGACGGACGCAACGAACCGACCAACATCCATCACTTCTAGGACGACGAAAACTGTCCATTACGACACCACGATGAGAGCGGACTGTCAGTCATTTTCATGTCGTTTTACTGTCTAGTGACTGTCTATATTTTTGTGAGTGGAATGTAACTTTCGTCTGAACTGAACGGTAGTGACATTAGTAGAATACGGTTAAACACCGGCCTTAAGATATGACTGTTTGAGCATGCTGGCTTGCAGCAGGTGCTTCTGAAGACTTTGTTGAAGAGAAGTTATATAAATTGATGTTTACGTTTTCCAAACAGTCTAATTAAAGGTGAAGGTCGGTGGGGAGGTATGCGCTCTACTGAACGCCCTTCTAGTTCGTATACTGACTCACGCTGCGAAAGAGGAAAACAGAACATCAGCATCAACCGAAAAAAGCCTCATACGTTATACCGCTGTATGGACCAAACGACATACATCGGTAGTCGACCAAACGTCATTCCGGCATAAAATCGCTAACCGGAAATGCGAAGTTAACGTAGCCATAATTGCACATGACCGATGCGCAAACGATCTGGATTTCCGGTTCTGAGCGACGTGGTATAACGATCCCGTCATACACCTCGCCCGGTCACGTGACTGTGAGTGACGTCACTAGCCGCGATGACGTTGGTGACGGTGCGATTGTGACTGTACCTGAGGCATGTAATTGCTGGAGTCGACGCGGGTGCCTTTCGGATAGATCCGACTCAACTGCCGCTTGTTGAAGCTGAGAACGCGCTAAGAAATCGCCACTTCGAACAAACTAATTATTTATTGGTTCATTATTTTCGTTCCGGCTCAGCCACGCCGCAAAATAGCGTAGTAATCTAGTTCTATTCTGATTTTAGCCGATAATAACTCTGAAAGCGTGATTGATAATTTACTAAAACTAGGAAATTCGTGGCAGCACGTCATGTGAATTGTTAATAAAAATTGTTATGCTAATTTTCTTCTACTACGTAACAGGCAACTAACGTAAAAAGCGCTCAAGTGGCTGTACAATTGTGCAACTTTACACAGATGTTCAGCATAACATGCTAAACATTTTCAAAGGTGGAGCCTTTGGCAAATTTAAATACCTTAGCAACGGTTGCTAGACAAGTAGTTTACCCAGCAACCGGCAGCTTAGGAGGAGACTGGTAGCTATAGCTATGCATGCAGTATGCCGTTCAGTAGTTTGACGTTGTTGGTTTTTAGATTTTAAAAACCGCGTAAATTTTAAAGCGTTTTGCTGAAAGGATACTTGACGAATTCAACGGGGAATTCCTTCAACAGCGCAGTTGATTGCGTCTCGACGAAAGATGTGCATTCGTATGCTCGACCTCGCTCTGCAGACAACAAATAAACGCGGCTATTATCAGTGATTTTGTCCGCACAGACTTACGCAAATAAAGTCATATACAGACTGGCGTATAACTGATACTATTGCAAAATTGCCAGTCAATGGCGCGTGGCACAACATAATAAATTAATCAAAATTATAAATCATATTGGTATTTTTTTTCGTATCACAATCATTCTGTTAAATGTCTTTAACTTCAAATTTCCACCACAGATATGTTTTCTACAGTTTTGTAGTTAAAAGTTTGGCGGCCCCTATTCCGCAACTCCTAAAATTGACGACTCAATGCGGCCGTGTAATTCGCGTAGAGTGCGAAAGCCAGACCTGGCTATAGCTTTAGTCTACAACATTGCTATAAATGTCGAACTTTTGTTAGCGAAAACTCTATAAAGACTGGTGACGTTTACTAATTTGTTGGTTTCACATTTCATACGCCAGTTTACGTTTAGTCTTATTTTCAGTCTTAACAGTTTCACGTGTTATTTTCTGCCCAATAAATAAGATATTTACTGTTAGAAAGAGAGGGTAGTAGAGGAGGTAGTATGTGTTAATTTCGTCATATATTATAGGTGAGATCACAAAAGTCATAGGTTATATGACATTATATGCGTACCGGTAGAATCCAAATTGTATACGTAATTTTCGCGTTAATACGTAAACACACCGTAACATCCACATGAGGGTAGCGAATTGAGACTTGACTTGAGATTTGCCTCTAAAGACTTGAGACTTGACATTAGAGACTTGCGTACATCTCAATACAGTATTCAGCTCGAAGCGCTCGGCTATCTGTGCACAGGTTGTTTACTTCCTGCATTCGACGAGGCCTAGTGTCACGTGACTCAATAGTCGATGGTGATTCACTGCCTGCGACTGAGTGATGTCAGCGTTAGCTGCCGCGTTGTTAACACGCGTCGCACGTCGCAGAAAATTTGGGAAGGTTTCTTTTACAGAGCGTATATGCCAGGGGAATGACTTTGAATTGATTCCAAAAGTAAAAATATAATCTAAAAATCTTGCAGAGGGTTATTTTGGTAGTGAATTTCTGGCGATCTGTAATTATTGCAGAGTTATGGCGGCCTGCAGTTGCAAGACGTTAAAATTTTTTTCAGACATTTTTGCGTCTTTTTAAAAAATAACCCCTTACAATAAATTTTTCAAAAACTGTTCCGTGCCACCACATAGCATGTGCCAAAGTTTGCCTGCTGTCTGTTATATAACATCCATGCGGTAAGGCTGGCAGCAGGCAGTGTCTCCCAATGCGAACATTTAGCGGGTGCGCCAACCGTTCTCAGTCGTTTCTGGACCAAAGTTCACACCAAATTTGGGGGCATGTGGGACTGGGGAGTCCATGTAGATTGACAAGTTTCTTTCCGATTGTTGATATCATGTTCCGTTGCAGAGATATGTTCGGTCGAAGTATAAAGTCGATGACAAAAAAGCGTTTTCGCCCCCTCCAGTCCGTGGGGTAACCGCTTAGGGAAGCTCGGACCAAAGTTTTCAAATAGCAGTCAAAAGTGAATATGTGTCCAAGTTTTGTTGAGATCCGTTCAGTGGCCTCCGAGATTCGGTTCACCAAATTTGGGGTTCATGTAGTGGAGTCCCTGCAGATTTAAAAGTTTCTTTCCACTTGTTGATGTCATGTTCTACTGCAGAGATATGTTCGGTCAAAGTTCAAAGTCGGTCTCAAAAACGGTTTTTGCCCCAGCCCGTGGGGGTAAATGCCAGGGGGAGTTCGGGCCAAATTTTATCAAATTGCAGTCATCGACGAATATGTGTCCAAGTTTGGTTGAGATCCGATCAGTGACCTCAGAGATTAGGCGTTGAAAAAAAGAAAAAGAAGAAAGAAGACAGAAAGAAAGAAAAACCACAGCGGTAAAATATAAGCCCTTCGGCATCGCGATGCCGCGCGGGCTAAAGATTACTTGTGCGAGCGACTCACTTTCGGCGTAGTCGAACGAGTGAAAACGCGCCGGTTGTATGTAGTTGACGAGTGACGACATTTCCAGGTTCGCTGCCAGTTCCTCGGCGCTTGCTCTCTGCGCATGCGCACAAACGCGCCATTAGACACGCTGAAATACGAGCCATAAAAGACTGCCGTACCGAAGACGGCCGCAGCTAATGCTATTAGCCAGCGTAGTACTCCACGTTTATTTCTGGCTTAACGCCGTTATAAGCCGCATAATAGAGTCTTATTCTTATCTAGGCCGACCTATACGACTTATTTGAGTGCGCAATCACCTTACCGCATAGCTTAATGCTAGTATACATAGGCACAGTAACGCACAAAGCACATCGATCAAACTATTAACGAAAAAAACAAAGAAATACCTTTCAACACCGCACGTATAAAACGTTGTGACTAATAATAATGCATCGGCCTAGCGGCATAAGGCGATTAACGACGTATTAACGATAATCCTTGAAATTTGACGTCACTTGCTGTATTGTTATTTCTGGTTGTGGATTTGCGTTAAAGTCTAATTTCTGTACAAAAGTGAAAAATTACCATTTAGGATTAGTGCTAGTAGGGTTAGTACAGTTAGGGTTAGGGTTACGGTTACGGTTAGGATGGCGGTTAGAGTACGGGTCATAGGGTTAGTTGTCGCTGAAAGCCGATATTCGCCGCTGCATTAATAATTAGTCACACCAATCTACGGATAGTTCATAATGTAATTTTATTATTTTCTGTATAATGTTATACGGCTGCCACAGAAATAGTTTAATACGGGCGATTATACGCCTATGTTGTCGGCGAATCCAACCCATAATTTTGGGAAAAAGACCAATTCTTCCCTTTCCTTTTGTCTAATTACAATCTTGCCTTCCATTCCCTCCCCTCTACCTTCCGCTTTCCCACTTGCCCGCCCTTTCATCCTCCACCTTTCCCCATCTATCAGAGAGAACCAAACGGAATTTGCATTTAGTGGTAAGTAATTCTGCGGCCACCTTTTCGTCGGCGGTTGCTGTAGCGAACGAGTCGCGTTTCCGGTCTTCATCGTCTGACGGATCAAGCAAGTCGTCGGGCATGTCCAGGTCGGAGTCAGCATCATCAGTGATGTCCGTTGTGTCAGCCGCTGTAACATGACATACAATACAACTCCGTGTATATGTTCTGTGCCTCTGTCTGTCTCTGCTTTACCTTTGTGTGTATGCTCACTGCTTACTTACGGGCCATGTAGATTAACATAAAATGATTGATTTATTACGATACGATACGATACGGTATATATTTACGTGCGCTCAAAAGCTGACGCGATGGCCAGCTTAATCTAGCGCACAACACAGAAACAAAAAAAAATTAAAAAGTTGAAAAACCAAGTATCACAGAAGAAACTGCCCGGGCAATAGTCCGTGAAGGCAGTCCGGGATTGATTGATATGAACCTTTTCACAAATCCTAACCCCATCCCCGTCGTTTCACTTCTTGCTCCCGGACTGCCTTCACGGACTATTTGCCTGGACCGTTTCTTCTGAGCTACTCGGTTTTTGTTTTGTTTTTTAATTTTTCCCATTATTTTTTCGTTTCTAGGCCGTGCGCTAGATTAACCTGGCCATCTCGTCAGCTTTTGAGCGCATGTTAATCTACCGTATCGCATCGTATCGTATCGTAACGTAAAACGTCATTTCATAGTGTCTGTCAGGGTTTCCTTTTCCTAAGCCTAAATATTGTACAACTTTATGCAAAATTATAATATAATTACACAAAAGAGAGTATCTAGGCCTAATTACAGAACGCTTCGGGCATTCATAAAATCGGATGTGAAAAATTAACTCATACAGCCAACCATAACGAAAAACTGGATTTATAATTTTGATTAATTTATTATGTCTTACAAAACGATTTGTTTCTTAAAAGGTACTTCACTAATTCAGCAAACATATTTACGAGTAAGAAAATTAAAAATTCTGACATGTCAGAAAATGTCGCAAACATCAGTGGCGATTTGTGACCGGAAATGAATGTTTAAATTTTCTTTTGTCACAAAATAGCGAACTAGAAGACGCCAGCACTCACAAGAGTGTAAAGACCCACACCGGCAATGTTTTCGTGACTAGTGACCGTGACCTTTGACCTATTGAACCCAGAATAAATGGTTTGCCAGTAATCATGGTTGAACATTTCTTTTTCAAGCTTGATGATTCTAACTGCATCGGTTTTGAGATATCATGCGGAAAAACAGACACACAAACAAACCGAGGTGACACCCATACCCCCTTCCCCTCCCGCGCGACTGTCGTCGGCGTGGGCAATGATTCTGTATGGTGATATCTATGAAGAGCAGCTGTGGTCTCCTACTATTCGCTGGAAAAGGTTACACTGCACACTTTGTATATTTGTTACGTGACGTTAGTATACTAGGCTACTGTGTCTGGTCAGTTTGATCCCTGGATTTTCTGGCTTGCCTGTGTTGTATTTATATTTTTCCGTGGATTTGTTTTGAAATTAAATATGACTGATTGATTGATTGATTCAGTGACCTGACGTGATCAGTAACGATGTCTCTTTGCTTCCATTCCTTTTACCAACTCGACGCGACGTTTGGAGTACGGCCTGAAGACTTCAGCCGCCAAACTGCTGCGCGCAACCACGACCAGTGTCCACGTCTAACCAGACGATGCGCGAGTGACATCGCCAAACGAAATCTATAAAAAAATAAACGGCTTTAACGTTCGCAGGCGATAAGGAATAGTGAATATTTTACACTGCGGTGCGTGAACTTTCTTGTTCTTGATGAGGATCTTGCGCTTCAACTGCTCTGGACTCGGCAACGGAACGTCTGTCGTTAACTGCACAAACAAGTGAAACAGAATCACGTTTACGCCAACCTCATAGTCATAATTACATGTATTATCATATTTTGCGTGTCTTTTAACGACTTTTCTGTTTGGAGTTTTTCAGTAGTTTTGATCCGTTAATAATAACTATTCTATTTATTGTTTCATTGTGGTATTTTTAAAAATATGTGTATCAATGTATGTTATTTTTCATGCTACCGCATTTGCGGTGAAGTAAAGTTGTGTGTGTGTTCGTGAACAGATCGGTTGTCGATCGATTACGTACGCATTGGATAGACCCAAGTTCGATAGAACACAATAGTCCTCGTTTTTATCGTTTCTTTACGTGTGCTCCACATTCTCATATTACCTCGTCTTTTCTATCGGTTTTTGACTGATGTTGTTTTATGCTGCATAATAGTCAGCCAGCGCGCATGACGACGGGCTCTGCCCTTCTGACAGCTTTTTAAACTTTCCTTCTCATGCAAACTGAAATATACCGTGTACACAAAACGGCTCGTATTCATCGTATAGGTAGAAACATACAGACAGAAAATAGAAAAGAAACAGAGAAAATACTTAACTAATAGGCTATGCGAATGTATTAATATTTACAGTTTACTAAAGCAACAAAGAACTGTGCCGGATCACATCAGAATGTATCAAATAAGGGATCATATAACATAACATATCCGTGCAGGGTAGTTCTGTCAGATTAATACGACACGAAATAAGCATATTGCTAATGACAAGGGATCTGAGAGTTGGAAATAGATCAACTCTTTTTCAGAAGCCAAACAAACCCGACCCAACAGATGTCCACCCCAATCCTACCCACGATCAAATGTAATGTATCAATGATGGCTTTTTGTCGAAGCGATAAGCTATGACTCGCCGAAAACGGTCACACATTATCGATATTATTATTATATTCCGAAAATATGTGAATTCCAAAAGTCGCCGTCCGGTTGCTACGAAACAACTATACTTGCTGATTCCTCGTTTTTGGCGCCAATTTCTGTAAAACAAGTATCCGCTGCCGCTGACAGACCCGCGCGACGCATTGCCTTGCGCCCACCGTGCTATACACAGATGTCGACGGTCAGTGCGATAAACTGGTGACCGACGACCGTCACCAGTTTATCACACTGACCGTCCACCTAAGTTGACAGCACCTAAGACGTGCAGTTGCGAAATTTTTTTAAGTCCAAAGCTTTGTGAAAGTTCTAGAAGGAAGTATCCTTATTTTGGACATACCAACTCAGTGTAGAATAAGCCGAATGAAGCCGCTGTGCCAAAACGAACTCGATCTCGATTAGCGCCTCTGAAGTTACGACCATATGGCGCTATACAAAGGTGTATATTATTATTATTATTATTATTATCTGTTCAGTCGTTTTCTTACAGTGCCGGTTCGTTACGGAAATAGGGTGGTTTGGAATAGTTAGGGGTCGCCCAAGTTTACTGGAAATAATGCCATTTGATAGAAGACATACGAGCTCCTATGAGCATTGCATAGTAACTATCTTGCACCGTTTCTGAGATATGGCGAGATATTGGAAAATCGGAAATTTTCGAAAATTCAAAAATCGTCGATTGTAACCTACCCCACCTCTATTTGGCGCCCCCGTTGGTGGCGATTCCGTCGAAATTGAGCCGATATCTTTGACGTCAGCAAACTAGAGTCTCTGGTCTATCGTATGGTGCTGTTTGCGTGATCCTAGGTTTAGTCGTCTTAGTAGAACACCGACTTCGGCGACTTGTGACAGACAGACGGACAGACGGATGGAGAGACATACAATGACAGCATAATATACCTGCTAAATGTTGACTTATTCTGACTGTATTGTATGTATTTTTCCTTTTCTTTTTTGTTTCTTTTCTTGCTACCGTTTTTTAACGGTGAAATAAAGTTATATACATGTATATACCGCGCTAGCATAGCGTCACGCGGTAAAACAATTAGAGCCAACCCAACCCACGAAAAAGGTGCAACGTATCCGACCAAACGATGGATTGACCCAACCAACGTCAATCGCTTAGCGAACCACATGCATTTCGGTTGATTCTTTTGGCATTTGAGAACGGTGTCATGAGAACGACGACATGGGCGCAAAAATGAATGTCGTTCAGATACGTAACACGCGAATTTAACACGTATACTGTTCTTGATCACAACGATATTATCGCACACGGAATGGTTGCTATTAGTGGCAAACTAAGATCAACGAACCGGAAACGTTTCGAGCGGCTCGGTAAGCAGACTGTCGGCGAATATGTGGCGGCAATGCATCGCTATTTTGACTTGTTGCCGCGGTCTGAAACACAGCAGCCACTGCCTCCAAAGCATTGTGACCAGTATCATACACTGCGATATAATTTAGCAAGTAAGTAAACAGAACGCCTTATAATGAGTACAATACTCATCTCTAAAGCGCTCAGGCATGACACGTGTTGATGAGGGAGCACACAGTTTTATCTGCTACCAACACGTCTATCCACGAATGGAATGAACCTTCCTCATCCTGCCTTTACTCTTCAGCCGCAGAGCATCACCGCACTTTAGCCGGTACTCATTTCCCGTCCCGCGGAAGGTAGGAGGCTGAGTTGGCCTGGGAAGCTCCGGTTGTCACCGCCAAACAGGGACGACTGGTAAGTTGACCACGCTCCGCCCCACACGTTAGGAGCGATTTCGTGTCAAAACAGGTGACGCGTTTTTTATAAGTTATACATATGTTTAGGCCGCATCGTCTGCACGAAGAGCATAGATGCGGCCTATTGCTACAGATATCGCACGTAGCGTGGTCTGTGTGTCTGTCTATGTGTTGGGCACACGGGTTAGCTGTACAAAAACGAATGAATCGATCGAGATGCCGTTTAGGGGGCTGACTATGTGGGACAAAGAAACCACGTATTAGATGGGGTCCAGATCCCCCGCGGGAAGGGGCCGCCGCCAGGGGTGACAAGGCGGCGATGCGATCCTTTGCCAAATTACTTTGGACATTTGTTTACAGTTACTCTAGCACATATTTCAATGTTGTAACGGGAACGCAATTCTACGTGAAGTTTATTTCTAGAAAACACTACAAAAACGAAGAGATACGGAAGTCACCGGCTTGTCCTCGGCCAACGAAACCAACGTCTACACTGAAGTAACTGTACTCTCTGCCGACACGGAGTTTGAGTCACGACCTCACCCACAAGATGTTGCATACAGGCACAGCAACATCGTAATCATCTTGAACTTCTCACAGTCCTTGCGTTCTTGCACGTACATCGCGATCAGGTGCTACCGCCAATTTGCACGTTCCTATCGCTGATTTGTCGTTTGGTTCCCGTTCGTTTCGTATTGCAGCATCAACGACCTGGAATCTCTCCTTTTCGTCTATTCGTTCGTCTTATTTAAAAACCTGCACTCATTCCGAAAGCATCTCCACTTGTTTCGATCTGCGTTTAATACCGAGTACCATCTATATAGCGGCTAACACAGCGCTTTCGATTCATTTATACATAACCCATTTTGACCAGAATTTAAAAATGGGGACAGTGTCTAAGGGATTTGACGCCAGGCTGGCTAATAACCGACCACTTTTAGTTTTGCCTTTCGGGCACTCTGGCGCTCAAGGTTGAGCGCTAGAGTGCCCGAAAGGCTAAACTAAAAAATGGTCGGTTAGCCAGCCTGTCGTCGAATCCTTGAATTAGTGTATCTATTTTGGAAACGCTGAGCTAAAGTGGGTTAAGTGATTACGACGCTTTTTAAATTTTGTGCCTGCTTACTTACTTACTTACTTACTGTGTTGCGGAAAATGTAGTAAGCAGCACCCAACGGATAACTGCTATACTGTAATTAGGTTCTAAAATAGCTTCCTAGTCCTTGACGACTTCTTCAGATCTTCTGCGTGAAAGTCAAAAAACAGTAAAAAAAATCCAGCGAGACAACGTGAAAGCGTGTTTCATTCTTACGAGCAATGGTTCTCGAACGATAAGATGACCGGGTACTCCGACACTTTGAACGCGGCCCCAGCAATCGCCTCAAGTACTTCCTGCATCGAATATACAAACATGCTCAACAACGGCAATAGTAACACTGAACTAGGAAAAGCCAGCACTCATAAGAGAGCAAAGACCCACGCCTGCACCGTTTATGTGGCTCGTGACCTTGACCTTCGACCTGTGATCCCAAAATAAGTGTGTTTCCAGGAATTATCGTGGAACATCGGTATATCGTTTAGTGATCCTAGCAGCATCGGTTTTTGAGATATCATGAGTAACACAAACAAACGGCAGAGAAAACCCTACGCCCGCCACTTTGAGAACCTAACCGCATAACGCACTTGCTGCCGTACGTGCGCGGATTAGCTAGTGAAATTGTAGAAAAAAAATTCCGCTAACCTTTTCTGATTTAAAGTCAAAATGGCAGCAATTATGGAAGGAAGCAGTCTCCGGATGCATGTGGAAAACTCTATTTTATGTGTAGGAAATCATGGAACATTACTTTCACCTTCGAGGTGAAAAAATAGTTAGCAACGTAATTTTAGTGTACGTTTATGAACGTATGTTGCCGGTTTCAATAAGATCTTACAGTGTTTACGTTTCTCGTTATTCCTGACTTCGCTTTAACTTTTGTTAAGTTGGCTGGCGCTAGCCGACAGCGCTGGCGAACTTAACGGCCGGCCTCCAGGTAATTCGCCGCAAAACAGCGAGATGTATGGCTACCGACTGAGCAAAGGCGGCGTCGCGACGTCGCGCGACAAGACGTCGGACGTGAGTGATGTCGCAAGAGAGCCGGGCGGACACAGCAGAGCTTGACAAACGACCGGCAGATAATCCGTAGGACCGCCGGTACAATAAATCAACTCAACGACCCAGCCTCGTTACCGCGGCTTCGGCGCTCGCGACGCCAGCCACGCTAATGCCGCGCCCGAACCGACTTTTGACATTCGAGCCACATGTGTGCGCCGAATATTAACAGCGACGGTAATAATACGGATGAAAACATCCTCCAAGTCAGCTAAGAAACAAATGGTCCGACCAGATATACGACCAGTGAACTCTCCAAATAGTCAGAAGTAGCTCAACCCTGACAGACAGCTAACGGTCGTCATTTTCTTTGGGGCAGCATTTGCTGCATTATTATTATTATTACATTATAAAACCTACAAGCACAAAGCCGTAGGTAGTCAAAAAAGTTTTATTATTATTATTATTATTGTCTTATTAAAAAGTAAAATTTGCCGAGAGCCAATGAGTATGTCTGAAGTAAACAATAATCAGTAATTTTAAATGGAGATTACTGAACTAATGAGTTAACTTTGACTTAAACTAGAATTTGAATCGAATCGTAGCAGACTTTGAATCGTGTAGATCGAATCTTGTCAATGCGAGAGCGGTGGGTGACTGACTTTGAGGACGATGTCGGAACACATGGTGAAGCCGTGGGTGATGATTGGCTCCTCGTCGGTTCCTTTGCCGTCCCAGCAGTCCAGTTCCACGCACCTGCAGCCGGCCAGTAGCACCTGCCGATATATCTCTACCGACGACTTGCCCGTCAGTTGATGCCCTGAACACATTCGGCGTCAAAAATCATAGCATAAACGTTTTGTGTAATGACGCATTCGGAATAATCTTAATTGTGCTAGAGAGAGAAAGCACTTAACGGCTGGCTAACCTATCTTCCTGTAAATTTCATAATTCTGTATCTCTTTTTCCGTGGTCTAGTGACCGTAGGAGCCGAGTGGAATAATCCTCCAAATTTTTTGATTTATGGCCATATTCGTTGCTTCACACAGCTTCAGTTCAGTCCATTCGGTGATATTTTCCATCTACGGTTTTTGTAGCCTTCTCTACGTCCAGGCCTTGAACGGTTCCAAGTAGAACAGACTGCAAAAGACAACTGTCAGACATTCAATATATGACCAAACTTCATTACTGATCAGCAGATTATTCTGGCGTCCTAACAGACAAGACCGCAGCAAGTGCTAAGATAAAAGTGAAAAAGCGACCAAGCGACCGGGTTGGCCGTGTAATTATAAAGATATGAGAGTTTCAATGCCATACAAGTTTGGCTTGAAAATGTACGTTCACGCCCAGAAGACCAGTTGTTACTATGGGTCACACTTTTGAGGTTGCGTGGCTTTAAATTGGGTGTCAATTGGGCCCCCAGACCTCGCTTTTTGACGCCACTGAAACCGCGAGACGAGCGTTGTGACCGCTGCCTGCGATATGTGACAAGTTTTAGGACTAATTTACGTACAACTGACAGCTAGCTGTATTTGATAGGATAACGCCATGCAGCTTTATAGCTTTAGTCTATCATGCAACGAAGTGCAAGCTGCAAAAAGCCGAAGGTATGCATCTTCTAATGATTTCATTACTGAACGGAATGATAAACAATACAAATACAGTACAGTTACTACAGTACTGCAAATACTGAGGCTTGTGGAAAAAAGATTATGGCTATACACATAGCGTAAAGGACAAACTGCCTAGATGACAAGCATAAAATGCTTATCACAAAATACCATCGTTTGTGACGCTTCGAAGCATTTCGTAAATGCTGTTCAGTGTTGCCAATTTAGAAACAGTGTCACCTTGACGCGCGCTTTGCAGGGATAACGCCTCAAGTCGCGGATGCGCGCCAGTAGCGAGGTGGGTGGTCTCTCTCACCTGTCAGGTAGGTATTGTGTGACGAGTTGATGAAATAGTGAGACAGCGGATGTGACATGTCTTCGTTCAGATCCAGCTTGTCCGGTGGCAAGATGGCGTTCTCGTTACTGAGCAGGTAGCGTAGGAATCCTTCGGCGGACAGGTGACCTAGACAGGTAACACTATCGTCGTCAGCAACGTCAATCTTTTCGCGGCAGCGGTTGCTGTGTGCCGGAAAACCTTAAACGGTAGCAATAATGTAACCGGAGTCACACGTTTAAACGAAGCAAGTCTGAAATTAAGACGTATGCAGTAAATTCGGTCATCCTTTATATAAACAACGGTTTTCACTCTTTCGCGTAATGGTAATGTTGCCACTCATTTAATTTTTTTTATTTAAAGCACTATTTCCAACATCCATCTACCGACATTCTCGAAGCTGCTCCATATGATGTGCCTCAAGTCCCCAACAAAAGTGACCATCAGGTTGGGAATTAATAATTCTGACAATAATAATGTCAGAATTATTAATTCCCTATTAATTAATTATTAGTTAACAGTTGATAATAATAATAATAATTGTCAACAGTGAAGTAGGTGTAATACGATTCATAACGAGTCCCAAGTAGCGTTCTCACTGACGCGTTCAGTGTGATAATCTGGCGTCGGTCGAACTTAGTTGACGACACTTGTGGCGGTCGACGTCTCGTGGCAGAAAAAAAAACAGGAAAATCAGCGAACTTCAGAGTTTCGGAAAAAGTTTCAGGGAAAAGTACCCTACGCGTTGTACGATAACAGTCACGTTGTGCCGACAGTAGCCTCTGTGCCGCATATCAACTCGATCTGTCCAGCCGTTTCAATAGAACACCGACTTGTGACGGACAGACAGACACTGGGCAATGACATAAATACCGCGAGGATAAAACGTCCGTTATTTTCGGCGCCCGCGAAATTTCGGCGCCAGGACGCCCAGCACCTTCGCCCCCATTCTTACGCCGCTACATCGCATGCTGTAGGCCGTCATGACTCCAGGGCATGGAACGACATCGCCGTCAGAGAGCGGAGTGACAATGGACTTCGACGGACAGAAACGCTAGTCGGAACAATCACCGACGCTCATGTACCACTCTACTCATTACATAAAGCAGTTTGTGGCCTAACAGTCAACGCTGTTGTTCAATGTTCTCATCAAACAGCTGAACGCGGCTTCTAACCAAGTCACAACTCCGCTAATTACTTAACATTTATTATTTATTATCTAATAATTAATTAATAGGGAATTAAAAATTCTGACATTATTATTGTCAAAGTGAGCGTCTAAGTCATCGGACGTCTCGATTTTTGTCGAAGGTTGCATTAATTGATAACAATTTTATTAAGTATACTACTCACGTGTAATTTTGTGTGTTCTTCTGTCTTTACTTAAGTATTAGCATTGTCTTGTTTTGTTTTATATCCTATGTTGCTACCATTTTTGATGGTGAATAAAGATTTCCATAATATACATATACGGTAAGACAAGACACATGAATATAAAAAGATACTAAAATGAAATAAAAGTGAAAAATAAAAACACAAAATAAAACGTAATAACTACAAATTAAATCGATTGGCACCCGAACATCAGCACATGATAACCTAACACCATACACACTCATTAAATCGTCTCTCACCATCACCAACTCCTTTATCGTACCAACCCTATTTTTCACATCCTTGTCAATTGTAATATTCAGTTTCTGCTTAGGCGGCATATGTAACAAATCAGACATGTACTTCCCATATCTTTCACAGCACAACTGGACATACGGCCTACTCCAGATTGCATACGACCGAAGAACACACCAAGACGTACAATTGAATTCACTAAAATATTGCAAGACGATAGACATTTTTAATGAAGTTTAAATTCCGATTACAAATGAAATCATAAATTGAAATGCTGCTAGATAAATGTTTTATTATTGCAGTGTGGCAGTTATACGGTAATTTCCAAATACGCCTTAAAGCTTGTCTCCATGCTTTACAGATTGTCTGTAAAGCATTATACATTTCATATATCATTTATTTAGACCTCTATATCCGAACACGCCGACAAACTGTGCTGCACACTGACGTTGAATGCTGATGTTAAATTATACAGGGTGGAGCAAAACGAACCGGAATATTGGCCACCGTCAAAAGGTGCGACGCATATAGTTCACCAGGTAGTAGCGACGTGGATAAAGTGTGGTGAGAACTTTAACGATAAACTTATTACCAATAGCTGCTGAATGTCACAGCGAAATAATTTCGACAAGAAGCTCGGATATCGCAGAGAAACTGCTCAGACAGCCAAGTTCTTCGAGCCGAATACTGTATGTTGGTTGTAAGCATTCCAGGAAACTGTGGCTCCTTATACTACAGCGTGATCGAATTTATCGCGCGGGAGCATGGACGTGTTATGGCTGCCATGTCGTCTGCTTACTACTGTCTCCCGGATCTCAGTAATATTTCATCGTAGAAATCGGCGTCGACGGCCGCATGTAGCCATGCATAATCAAATAATCGACTAACACGCGGCCCGCATGGTGCGCGCGGTGTCCAGACGGGTTCGCTTACGTACTCGAATCCACAACAACTAGAATAAAAATAGAAGTTTCGCATACACTGACTAGCTGCGCGTTTCCAAAAAATTGCGATAAAGAATTTAATTCAGAAATGGAGAAGACTTTTCGAGCTTTTTTCTGTCTCCACTAAAAGTGGGCCAGTCACGTGTACTATTCTGAATAGTGCACGTTTTATTCATTATTCAAGATAATATTTAGGTATCTATGCTTCTTTTGTCTGCTGAAATATATTACTTACAACAGTTACAACAGTTAGCCATGCTACGTTTGCTGTGTCACGTGATAAGTTCTATATTCTATATCTGCACGTAAAACAATATGGAATCTGAGACTGCGGACTCAACGCGGACCGAACATTTTGGAATCCGCTCATCTGTGTTACTGCAGCAGTAGCATTCACCCGTCACCATGGTAACCAATAGACAGCGCTTCTACATCACAAGGTGATAAGCGCCTCCTTGCTCATCAATATTGCAC